>Ga0214921_10001373_pt1 | contig 41847 bp, 24 predicted proteins | sample LL1505_MetaG_FD_177992 | JGI IMG/M metagenome (GOLD analysis project Ga0214921, IMG submission 177992) | Freshwater microbial communities from Lake Lanier, Atlanta, Georgia, United States - LL-1505 | ecosystem: Environmental > Aquatic > Freshwater > Lake | place: USA: Georgia | collected...
CTTTGGTTGGCGAACCAGTTACAGGTGGTATCAGCACTGCTGATTTTGCAAAAACAGCCTCTGCTGCCATGCCCATAGCAGGACTCAGCGTAAATGATGTGCGAGCCACTGTGGCCTCAGTTGGCACCGCAACTGGACAAGACTTCAGTCAGTTTACCAATGCAGCGGGTGTGGGCAAGTTTGGATTTGACGCCACACAACTAGAAACAGCAGGTTTGGTCAAACCAGGCACCGCAAGTAAATTCCTCAGTCAAGGAGCCAATGAACTCACTGATGTGTTAAAAAGTCCCGCGGTGTGGACTGGCAAAGGCGGGATCAACAGTCTTGACGGGCTGTTGAGTAATCCAGCAGCTCAAAATTTGACCCAACAAGATTTAATGAGCAAAGGCATGTCAGTGGCCAGCCAGCTGGGCCTGCCGGTCAAAGAGTTGACTGCCAAAGATCAAGGCGGTCTGGCAGCAGTGTTCAGCAAAGATTCAGCAGCGGGCACAGACTGGATTCGAGGGCAACTGCCCGCAGACAAACAAGCTGAATTTGATAAACAATTTGCCGATGCAAAATTTGCTGTGGGCAGTGCTGATGAAAAATTGAATGACGCAATGTTACAAGAAGCGCCTCCTGGCGAAGCCACAGACACAGTGAATCGAGAAACACTGACTGCGGCCCTGGGACGAGTTTTTGGTAACGGCAAAATACCACCAATAGACTATAATGCCCCACCGCAGCCACCCGGACCGCTGTTTGCTGAAAACAAACGGTTGAAATCATTGGCCAAAGAACAACAAACTAAACTTGTTGAATTGGGAGGCAAAGAAGCCACCGCCAGCACTGCTGATGCGCTGATTGCACAATACGAATCTATTAGAAAATACCTGGAGAAATTGGCCAAAGATTATGCATCATTGCAAAAAGATGTAACTGGAAAACCCTATAAAGAATTCATTGCTGAAGTAGATGCCGGTGCGGCCTTGGTCCTAGCACTGATTGATGACATACGAACACTGTATTTGCCTAACCTGCGCAGAACCAGGGGTGGATAACCCATAAATATTGTCATGACCACATTTATCGGCTTCAACACCATCAATCAAAACAAAAAATTCACTCTGACTGATTTTGCATTGATTCAACGCGACCTATTGAACGCATTCAACATTCGTCAAGGTGAGCTGCCTGGTCGCCCAGGATATGGCACAGTGATTTGGGATTTTTTGTTTGAAAATCAACTGGAGCAACTGCAACAGGACATCAGAGCTGAAATACAACGTGTGTGCGGTGGCGATCCTAGAATACTGTTAAGTGACATACAGGTATTTCCCCAACTGAATGGCATGATGATACAAATTGCAATCACCATAGTCAACACCACCAATGCTGAAATACTCAGCATATTCTTTGATCAACAACAACGCAATGCCAGCTATGTATAACTGCGCCGTTTTTATTATCAATAAATAAAGCACGGACGAGAAAAACAATGGCCACAACCACAAGACAAACAGCGATATTTGGTGTAGAAGATTGGAAACAGATCTATCAAACCTATCGCGAAGCCGACTTTCAAAGTTATGACTTTGAAACACTGCGCAAAAGCTTCATTGATTACCTGCGTTTGTACTATCCTGAAACGTTCAATGACTACATTGAATCTTCAGAATTTATAGCCTTGCTGGATGTGATGGCGTTCATGGGTCAAGCACTGGCCTTTCGTACAGACCTGAACACTCGTGAAAACTACATAGACACAGCTGAACGACGTGATTCAGTTGTGCGTCTTGCTAACCTTGTGAGCTACACAGCCAAGCGCAACACAGCCGCTGAAGGTTTCCTCAAAGTATTCAATGTGTCGACCACTGAAAATGTTGTGGATTACAACGGCGTAAACTTGAGCAATGTCACTGTGAACTGGGCTGACCCTACCAACAACGACTGGCAAGAACAGTTCACAGCCATCATCAATGCTTCATTGGTAGACAGTCAAAAAATAGGTCGTCCAGGCAATCGTCAGACCATTCTGGGCGTGAGAACTGACGAATACGCAATCAATTTTGTACCTGGTTTCTTGCCAGTGATTCCTTATTCGGCCACAATAGACAATGTGAACATGCCATTTGAAGCCATGACTTCAACGTCTGTGGGACGTGATTATGTGTATGAACCTGCACCTTCCCCCAACACAGTGTTCAACATGCTGTTTAGAAATGATCAGCTGGGCTTTCAATCAGCCAACACAGGATATTTTTTCTTGTTCAAACAAGGTGTGTTGCAGAATCAAGATTTTAACTTGGCTGAACGTGTGGCCAATCGCACTGTGGACATCAACATAGAAGGTGTCAACAACGAAGATCGTTGGTTGTTCCAGTTGGACAATGTGGGCAATATCAACAGACAATGGCAATATGTGGACAATGTGTACACAGCAGCCGCACAACGAGACAATGCATTACAACCAGTGTACTCGGTTACTTCAAGAGCCAATGATCAGATCACCATGGTGTTTGGCGACGGTGTGTTCTCTGAAATTCCTGTGGGCATATTCCGTGCTTATGTTCGTGCAAGCAACGGTTTGCAATACATCATCAACCCTGAAGAAATGCAAAACGTTGTGTTGCCCATCAGCTATACCGATCGCAATGGCAATTTGCAAACTATCACATTTACTTGCGGCATCACTCGTCCTGTGAGCAACAGTCAGGCACGTGAACCCATTGCTGAAATCAAACAACGTGCTCCTGCTAGATACTACACACAGAACCGCATGGTCAACGGTGAAGATTACAACCTCTTTCCGTACACTGCTTACAATTCAATTATCAAAAGCAAAGCATTGAATCGTGCGTCAATTGGCACCAGTCGTTATCTTGACCTTGTGGACAACACCGGCAAGTATTCGAGCACCAACACATTTTCAAGTGATGGCGGCCTATGGCGTCAAAACATTCTGCCTACCATATTGTTTTCTTGGACCAATCGCAACGACATTGCTGATGTTATTACCAATCAAGTTCAACCAGCCTTGATTGGGCCCACAGTCAAACAGTTTTACTACGAAAACTTTCCAAGAATTACTTCCACCACTCAACCAACAGGAATCACCTGGTTAGCGGGATACACTTGGAATCAAAGTACCACAATGGCCAATGAAACCACTGGCTATTTTAGAAACACCACTACCAGTGCCACATGGCCCAATGGCACACCCATTCCCATTGGTGTGACCACTACCACAATGTTTCAGTATGTGATACCTGGCAGCTTGATCAAGTTTGTGCCACCCACAGGTTACTACTTTGACCGCAACAACAGACTGGTACAAGGCACCGCCATGCGAGCCGACGAACGCATGGAAATTTGGGCCAGCCCACAACAGATCATTGGTGATGGGTACAATGGCGGCAAAGGCAATTTGCCTTCGGGTGCAGGACCTGTCACAATCAACAACTTTGTGCCCTCAGGCGCCATTGTTGACACAATTATTCCGCTGTTTGTCACAGACCTGCCCAACGCAGTAGAACAAGCCGTAACTGAGCAACTGTTGTTGTATCGCAATTTTGGTCTGGGTTATGACAGCAATGGCAGCATCACTGGCACACCTTACACCTGGTACATTATAACCAGCACCAATCTTGATGCGTATACCGGACCCAGTCATCCTGCTGCCTGGAGCCAACAGTACGCTGGCAATACCTCAGGTGCCAATCTTGATGCGTCTTGGATGATACAATTTGTGGTGCAAAATCAAAACTACACTATCACGTTCCGTGGACTGAGTTACAATTTTGGATCAGTGTTACAAACACGTTTTTTCTTCTACGAAGATCAACTGGTATATGACAGCCGCACAGGCACAATTATCAAAGATTTTATCAATGTGCTGGCGGTGAACACACAACCCAACAGCACACAATCACTACCTGGTGATATCTATACCACCATAATTGGACAGCCGGTTGAAAGCGATGGTTACGTTGATGACTTTCAAGTACTGGTAAGTTATCGAGACAGTGACAATGACGGAGTGCCTGACAATCCTGACTTCTTTGACGAGATCGTGGGACCAGCGTCAGCCTCAGGACCGTTTGTGTTCTTGCAACAAACTGTGGACTTTGACAATTTGCAACGCTACTTGTTGGTAGAACCGGGCATTGTGAATTATGATTATGCCACATTGGATGATATTGAACTGGCCAAAACTGAATGGACGCCAGGTCAAGTGTTTTATGCCTACACTGATCAAGCATTTTATCAACTCAGTATCTCAGTCACTGGTGTGAGAACTATTATCTCAGTGTCAGGATGGATTGCCAGAACTGGACGTCAAGCATTGTATTTTCAATATCGTCACAACTCACCACTGACCAACAGAATTGATCCTGGTACAACCAATATCATTGACCTGTATGTGGTAACTTTGAGCTACTACACTGCTTATCAAAATTGGTTGAGAGACACCACTGGCACTGTACCACAGCCAGACTTGCCCACAATTGATGAGCTGACCACAGAATATCAAAACTTACAAGACTACAAAATGATCAGTGACAACATCATTGTGAATCCTGTGATTTTCAAACCACTGTTTGGGCCCAAGGCGGCACAACAGTTGCGAGCCACAATCAAAGTTATTCGTGCGCAGAATTCAACAGCCAGCACCAGCGAAATCAAAAGTTCAGTGTTGGCAGAAATGAACGCATATTTCAGTATTGACAAATGGAATTTTGGTGATACTTTTTACTTCTCAGAGTTGGCAGCATACTTGCACAGACAACTAGGTACAATTATCAGTTCTGTGGTATTGGTACCACTAGACCAACAAAAGAGCTTTGGTGACCTGTACGAAATTCGCAGCCAGCCCAATGAAATTTTTGCCAATGGTGCAACCATTGACAACATTGATGTGATTGAAGCATTGACCAGTACCAATCTACGTACTGCCCCAGGCAGCGGAGTAATTTAATGGCACGTACAAGATCAGTTGATTTCTTACCACAAATTTTTCAAACTCCGGTCAACAAACAATTCTTGGCTGCCACTCTTGACCAAATGGTACAAGAGCCTAAATTTAAAAAGACTCAAGGCTTCATTGGGCGCACAGTGGGCCCTGGTGTCAACCCCAACGACAAGTATGTTGTAGAACCAGACAAAACTCGCCAGGACTATCAGCTGGAGCCAGGGGTCATCAGTCTTGAGCCAGATACCGACAACATCAAAAACGTCATAACATATCCTGGCATAAATGATGCCATTGGATTTCAAGGTGGCGATCAGGCCAGACCTGATCAACTGTACAACAGCGAGTATTACACTTGGGATCCTTTTGTAGATTATGATTCATTTGTAAACTTCAGCCAATATTTCTGGGTACCCACAGGTCCACAAACTGTGGAAATAAACACCGGCGGAATACCTGCCACTGACAATTTTGAAGTCACAAGAGAAAATGGTGTTTACACATTCTCTGGAATTACCGGCAACAATCCCACAATTGATCTTGTGCGCGGCGGCAACTACACTTTCCAAGTGGCACAAAATACCAAAGAAACTGTGAATTATCGGGTGACCAACAGTGGCACCAGTTCATATCTAATAGATCAACTGCCCAATCCAACACTGACGTTGGCACGTGGTAACACTTACGTGTTCAATCTCACTCTGAGTGCGCCATATCCTTTTTGGATCAAAACTGCCATAGTACAAGGCACCGGCAGTGCGTACAATTCTGGAGTCACACGCAACGGCAGCGCCACTGGGTTGGTGACATTTACTGTGCCTCAAGATGCTCCTAACACTTTGTATTATGTGGCCGAAAATCAATCCAATTTGTATGGTACATTGAACATTGTTGATGGTACTCCAGGCACTGGTCCAGGATTTTGGATTCAAACCAATCCAGGTACGTCGGGAGTTTTGCCTTACACACCCAATATTAGTGATCGAGACGTTTTGGGCGTGGCCAACAACGGAGAAGATCTTGGTGTAGTCACTTTCAATGTGCCGCAAAGAACAGCGCAACAATTTTATTATGACCTAACAGATGTAGGTCCAATCGATTTGTTGACAACATTGGATTTTGATCAAATTAACAATCAACCCTTGAATGAGTTTATTGCAACTTACAATGGTATTGATGGCGTCACTTACCTTGATGCTCGCACTTTGGTATTTGTAAATGACACAGACAACGGATGGGTACAAACTACATTTTTTGATCCCTTGCCTAGATTAAACTCATTCAATGGAAAAGTTGGCAGCTACGATTCCATTGACTTTGATTTAGCAACCACGGTGCCATTGGCTGATCGATATCAAGTGTGGCAAATAAACATTGTTGACCGCGAAGGTGTGGACTACATCAGTCTAGCAAAAATCAGCAATGTCAATCCCAATGAAAAGTTTACTGTGCTTTATGGCGCCACCTACAGTAGCACCAGCTGGTACAAACTTGCCACAGGATATTTCAAACAAATTCCATTGTTGACTGCCGTGCTGGACGAGTTGTATTATCAAGACGGTACAGATCCAGAAATATTTGGCCGCATTAGATTACTAGAACAAACTGAATCCAATACAATTTTTATTGATCAGATTTTAGGTCAGACCAGTTACACATCTCCTAATGGTGTGGTGTTTACTAATGGATTAAAAGTCAAATTCACTGGAGACATTTTGCCTGCTAGTTACGGATCGGGCACATCGTCAGTCACCTGTACGGACACAGTTGGTGGGTCTAATTATATCACGTGCGAAACCACTGCTGGTTTGTACGAAGGTGAACAAATTATATTCAATGCCAGCACCTTTGGTATTGTTGCAGGTCAAACTTATTACATCAAGTCAATTAGTGCAAATGGCGTGCAATTTTCAATATCCACCGTGGAAGGTGGAGCAGCAGTAGCACTAGGTACTGGCGCCTACCAAGTGGCTGCTACAGCATTCAGTTTGAATGAATACTATGTGTCAGGAGTAGGCACAGCAATTGAATTGCTGCCGGTTAGAAATTTTGTCACGCCAGAAAGCTATGTAGAAGATGCCAATGACAGCACCATTGCAACTGAACCTGATCAACTGGATTACCTCACCATTGATCGAGCAAGTCAAGATCTAAATCCTTGGACTCGTAGTAATCGCTGGTTCCACATAGACGTACTTCAAGCCACTGCCAGTTATAACAACACCGTGGCTGATCTCGACAACAACTATCGAGCCAAACGTCCCATCATCAGTTTTAGGCCAGGTATCCGACTGTACAACATGGGCACCCAGGGCAAACAACCAGTTGACATAATTGACTTTGCTGAAACTGATGCACTCAGCAACATTGAAGGCAGCACTGGATATAGCACAGATGGATACACACTGGTTGATGGCAGCAGAGTAATTTTTGCTGCTGATCTTGATGCCAATGTGCGTGACAAAATTTATATCGTGCAATTTATCACGCCAGACACTGTGCCGCCATTGATTGCACAACCCATAATTCATTTGGTGTTGGCCAGTGATGGCGAAGTGCTGTTGGATCAATCCACAGTGTGTTTGTACGGCAACACCAATCCCGGCAAAACATTTTGGTATGATGGTATTGAATGGACGTTGGCACAACAAAAGACCGCTGTCCAACAAGCACCACTGTTCAACGTTTATGATCTGAATGGCATCAGCTTTGGCGACAGAGCCACATATCCATCCAGCACATTTGTAGGCAGCAAGTTGTTCAGTTATGCAGTGGGCGACACCACTATATTAGATCCTGTGTTGCAATTTCCTTTGCAGTATCTCAACATCAACAACGTTGGTGATATTGTGTTTGAAAACAACCTGTACAAAGATACATTTTTGTATGTTGAAGACAATGTGTCAATCACCACAGACATCAGCTCAGGCGCTGCAAGAGAGTATGCTGATAGAACAATTTATAAAAAATTGATTGGATGGCAAACAGCCGCGGCTACCAGTCAGCAGTACCAACAATTTAAATTTACCTACACTGGGCAAACACTCAAGCTGGACATTGCAGTGGGCACTGCCACAGTGATGCCACCTTTGAAAATTTATGTGGGTTCTAATTTTATAAAACCAGAAAAGTACAGTTACACTCTGGGAACCAATAGTACAACCATTACTCTGGTAGACACATATCTACCAACTGATATCATTGAAGTGTTGGCGTTAAGTGATCAAACCAGTGCTACAGCATTTTACCAAGTTCCAATTAATTTAGAAAACAATCCGCTGAACGGCAACAGCCCAAGTTTTACACTAGGCACCATTCGTACTCAATATGAAAGTATTTGTGAAAATTTATCAACCCTGATTGGTCCAATTACCGGTGCCAACAACACTAGAGACCTGGGCAACATAGTACCTTATGGCCTGACTATTTTGCAACAGAGTTCTCCGCTGACCTTGGCTGGGTATTTTTTACGCAGTGAAAAATTCAACATATTTGCCAGCTTGCAGTACAACAGCAACGAATATTTGAAATTCAAAGGACAGATGTTGAATGTTGTCACACAGCAGACCATACAAGAATCAGACACCACTAGTGAAGTGCTTGATACTGTAATGGCAGACATCACCTTGGGTCGCGTGGAAGCACAGCCGTTTTATTGGAGCGACATGCTGCCAGCTGGCATGGTGTATCAGACTACCACATACACAGTGTCAAACACCACGTCAGATACATTTGATACCATACAAGTTTACAACTACACATCAGCCAACTATCTTGGAATGAACGTGTATTTGAACAATGTGATTCTCACACGAGATCTTGATTATGTTGTGGCCACAGATGGTCCACGCATTACAATTTTAACTGGTCTTGTCATGGGAGATGTGTTGTTGTTGCAAGAGTATTCTGCAACATATGGCACATTTGTTCCAAACACTCCAACCAAAATGGGCTTGTACCCAGCGTTTCGTCCTGAAATTGTTGTGCAGAAAACCACCAATGGCACACAAACAGTTATTGTGGGGCATGATGGCAGCATTACAAAAACATTTGGAGACATACGTGACCAAGTGTTGTTGGAATTCGAAACACGGATATTCAACAATTTAAAATTGGACGGAAATCCTGTTCCAATTGAATTGGCCGATGTCATACCTGGACAATTTAGAACCACTGGTTACAGCATAGACGATATCAACACCATTCTGGCCACAGACTTTTTGAGTTATGTGGCCTGGAACAAACTGGATTACAAAACACAAAACTATCAAGTCAACAATGAGTTTTCTTGGAACTACAGCGGTAGCCAAAGTCGACTGGATAATGATTTTTTGCCTGGTGCCTGGCGCGGTATCTATCGCTACTACTATGACACACAACAACCTGAAGTGACTCCGTGGGAAATGTTGGGCTTGAGTATCAAACCACTTTGGTGGGACACCTTGTATGGTGTGGGCCCTTACACACAAGACAATTTGGTATTGTGGGATGACATAGCGGCAGGATACATTGCTGATCCTATCAATCCAAGATTTGTACCAGCATATGCTCGTCCAGCATCGTACACATCAACCGATCCCGCTGATCCAACATATGCTGGGCCACGCGAAGGTGACTGGACCACAAGTCCTTACAGACAAGGACCATATCCTCAGTTGCAACCAGTGGTGCCCACCGGTGACGAAGGTGAGTTGTTGAGCCCATTCAATGCTGTGGTAGGAACATACAACGATCAAACATTCCGTAAGAGCTGGAGCATTGGCGACGGCGGCCCAGTAGAAGCGTCATGGTGGAATAGCAGTGCATATCCGTTTGCAGCCATGCGACTGTTGGCGTTGACTCGTCCTGCCAAATTTTTTGCATTGTTTGCTGATCGTGACTTGTACAAGTACAATAACGATTTTGACCAATATCTCTACAACAATCGTTACAGATTGAATGCTCGAGACATTGAAGTCTACGGCAACGGAGTCAGCAAAGCCAGTTATATCAATTGGATTGTGGATTACAATCGTCAAAGCGGATTGGACAGCACAAAAGAACTCACTGCGGATCTTGATTTCCTTGACGTAAGACTGTGTTACAGAATGGCCAGTTTCAGTGACAAACAGTACATTAAAATTTACACTGAAAAATCCAGTCCCAATTCGGTCAATACCACACTGTTGATTCCTGACGAAAGTTACGATCTTGTGCTGTATAAAAATCAGCCGTTTGATCGTGCCAGTTATTCTGCTGTGGTAATACAAAAAGTTGTGGGCGGATACGCTGTGTTTGGTTACAGTACCACACAACCATTCTTTAACGTGGAACAAAGCCAGTTCACGGGGCAATTACAAACCTACGATGTGGCCGGTATTACAATTCAAGTTCCTACTTTTTACACTGGCACGGTCACACAAGTTCCATATGGATACATCTTTGCAGATGAAACTGCGGTCAGTACTTTTTTACTAGGATACGGGCAGTATCTAGAACGTCAAGGTTTGATTTTTGATGACGTGACCAACAACTATATTCTAAGTTGGAGTCAGATGGTCACAGAATTCCTGTACTGGAGCCAACAAGGTTGGGATGACAATGCCTTGATCAACCTCAATCCACTGGCATTTAGATTACAGGTAACTCGCCCACAAGCAGTGGTTGACAGCGTGGTAGCACAAACCAGTGAAAACATTATCCTAGATCAAAATCGTCAAGAATTGGCCACTCGCAATCTTGTGATCACACGCATTGACAATACCTTCATAGTAGAGCCTGCAACAGATCAAACACTCAGTCAAATTGATTTAAAATACACCTCTTATGAACACATGATAGTGTTGAACAACGCCAGTGCGTTTGGTGACTTGATCTATCAACCCATAACTGGCGCACGTCAAAGCAGACTGACACTAATTGCTGCCACCACTACTGAGTGGAATGGTTCAGTTGACGCCCAAGGTTTTATTCTCAATCAAGACAATGTGCAAGACTGGTCTCCATATCAAACGTATACCAAAGGCCAAATTGTAAAATACAAAGGTGCCTATTGGTCAGCAGCCTACATTGTGCAACCCACAGAAATATTCAATGCCAACGACTGGTTGGCCAGCGACTATACACAAATTGAACTGGGATTGTTGCCCAACTTGGCCAACAAAGCCAATCAACTGCAAAACAGTTACAACATCAACACAGCCAATCTGGACAGCGACAATGATTTGTTGAGTTACGGCCTGATTGGCTTTAGACCACGTCAGTACATGGCATCATTAAATCTTGACGATGTCACACAACTCAATGTATACAGACAGTTCTTGGGATCAAAAGGCACCATACTCAGTGCTGAATTATTTTCACAGGCCAATCTTGGCAAGGAATCAGCAGACTACAACATTTATGAAAACTGGGCGGTACAACGTGCAGTATACGGCGCCAATGCCAACCGCAGTTTCTTCCAATTACGATTGAATCGTGCATTGCTGGACTCTAATCCCAGTCTTGTTCAAGTGGTCTTGCCACAACAGACCAGCAAAGCAGATCAAGCTGTTTTGGTATCAGACATCTGGAGACAAAGCTACAATATAACATCTCCCGAAATATTACCAGTTACCACAACCCTGCCAACAGATTCTGCATTGCCCACAGCAGGATATGTGAATTTAGATGATGTTGATATCACAGTATTTGATATCAATGATACTTTTAGTTTGGCTGCCAACCTTGATGCTATTGGTGTTGGTACCAATATTTGGGCAGCCAAAATTAATTCTTTCAATTGGGCCATTTATCGAGCACAATCAGTGCCAGGTATTATTGCTCACGTGTGTGACAACTTGGATGGCACCAGCTTGGTAATATTCTCTGAACAGCACGGACTCAAAGTCAATGACAAACTGATAATCAGATTCTTTGACGCCGAAGTAAACGGAGTTTACACTGTGTTGTCAAGACCCAGTCTTGACAAGGTCACTATTGCATTTAGTTTTACCGGTGACCGAACAGTGGTCAATGGAGTTGGTATTGGATTCACATTAGAAACACAACGTGTGTCACAGGCCAGTGACGTGTTGAATTTGCCTTATGCCAATACTATTCGACCAGGAGCCAAAGTTTGGGTAGACAACAATGGTGCTGATCTGTGGACAGTGTTAGAAAAACAAGAAGTATTCTCCGGCATCTCTGAACTGGCACCTGTGGAAGTAGACGAAGGTGAACAATACGGTAGTAGTATTGCCCAGGCACAAAATCGTACTGCTGCCTTGGTTGGCAGTCCAAGATATCGATTCCCAATAGGGGCCACTCAGTGGAGTATTGCAAACACCTATGCCACAAATGACATTGTGTTTGTGCTGGATCCTGTACAAACTGAATTTTTCCAAGCTGTACAACCAGTACCTACCAGTCCTCCTGTGCCAATCTCCAATACTGCATACTGGACTCCGTACTCATTGAGCAGTTTGCCGCGCAAGGGTGGAGTGTATGTGTATGTGAAGAGTGACAGCAATGTGTACTCACCAATTTCGCCTCTGGCACCGTTGGACGCTGTGCTGACTCTGGATCGATTGGATGTCAGCGGTGGTGCATTCAATGGACAAACGGCTGCTCGCGGGTATGGTACCAGTGTAGACTTTGGCAATCAGACCTGGGCAGCCGCTGGTGCACCAAACAGCCTGGGTTCCACTGGACTGGTGGACAATGGTTATGCCACAGTAATCTATCGAGATCCACAGTTGGCAAGACCTGGACAAATTCCCTATGGCCAATGGCAGTTGTTGACCAGTCCCGGTTCTCTCACAGTCGCAGAAGAATTTGGCTACAGTGTATCAGTCAGCCTGGATGAACGTTGGATGTACATTGGTGCGCCCGGTGTTAACTCTGTGTACGCATACGGTCGAGTAGACTGGGAAAATCAAAGAGTGCAGGCACTGGGTGATGGTGTTACTACCACATACGCTATTAGCAGTGCGATTCAAATTGATGCCAGCACTCAATTGACTGTGAGCGTGGCCGGTGACGAACAGTTCCTTGGCACAGATTACACAGTGGTTGATTCATTGTCCGCAGTTAAATTTACCACAGCCCCTGCTGAAGGTGATGCTGTTGAAATTTTGAGAACCAGTCGCGAGTTACTGGATTATCAAACATATTTCAATGTGGCAGGCTCGGGGGGATCAGGCTCAGGAGTTCAATTTGACATCACTCGTGTTAGAGGTACAGTACAAGTTTTTCTGGCTGATGGCGGAACTGGATATACTGCTGGCGATGACATAACTATTCTTGCAACCAGTTTTGGCGGCGGGACCAGTCCTGCTAATGACATTACACTAACTGATGTAACTATATCAACTGGCGGTGTGATTACAGCCTGGACTAGCCTCACATACACCCCACCTGCATTGGCCACGGTGTTTTCGTTGAATGAATATTTGTACACCGCCAACAACATCAACAGTTTTTCAGTGTTAGTCAACAATACATTACAACGTCCCAATATTGATTATACATTCAGTACCGTCACAAAAGATTTGACATTTGTCAACAGTCCAGCAGCTGGATCAACTATTCTTGTGAGAGCCGAAGGGTATTTTGTATATTCAGGCACCATAGTCAATCCAGCCAGCACAGCTGGCAATAGATTTGGGCACAGCGTCAGCACCAGTACCGATGGACGTCAGGTACTGATCTCTGCTCCGTATACCACTGTTGATACCAATGCTGAGGCAGGCACAGTGTATGTGTACGATCGTGACGTACAACGATTCATATACGGAACAGATGGATCTACTGTGACATTTACTGTGTTGGGTACAGTGTCAGCACCAGTCAGCGTGTTGGTCAACAATGTGTTTTTGACCAATGAATTGGATGCAGCGCCAGGCGCGACCAACACATTCTCTGTAAGTGGTAACATTGTCACAATCAACGGTGATTTACAAATTGGTGACATAATTGAAATTGAAACCAATGCGTTCAGCTTGGTACAAACAATAAATCAAAACACAGTTGAAAAGTTTTCAAACTACGGATACGCCACTGACCTGTGTCAATATAATTGTAGCCTGTATGTGGGTGCGCCCAACAGCAGTGTGCAAAATTTCAAAGGTGGTGTGGTAGAACGCCAAGTAAATCAAAGTCGTGCATACGGTATTATCACCGCTCTCAATGCCAATCCCGCCCTGACCAGCGGCAATACCATACGTGTGAACAATCAAGATGTTGTTGTGCCATCTGCATGGAATAGCGCATCGACCTACTCCACAAACACCATTGTTTACAATTACAGTTCTGCCACAACAGTGACAACAATTTACGTGAGTTTACAAAGTGTACCAGCTGGCACTGCACTGACCAACACATCTTATTGGAACACTGTCACAACAACCATGATCACTGCCAGTGGACAGATTCGTGCGTTAGCAGCACAAATCAATGCGGATGTGCCCAATGTCAATGCCACAGTTGACGTCACCGGGTATTTGACTTTGGCAGTAAAAAATTCATCGGCAGCGCCAGTGGGAGACAAACTACAAGTGGCGCCTGGGTCAATTGGAACCACATTTGATGACATTGGTTTTGACACATTTGTGTTTACACAAACTATTTTGAGTCCATATCCTGTGGACTTTGCTGGTTTTGGCACCAGCTTGAACATTGATGACACAGCCGTGAACCTGGTGGTAGGTTCACCACGGGGCACGTTGTATTTGATCACATTATTTGATGTCATTACCAACACTGACGGCAACACAGTAGAAACTGATTTTGACGAAGGAGCTACTGATTTCTTTGATCAGACCATACAAAGTGGTGCAGTGTACACTTATGATTTGCTGTCAAGTTCAAGTTCTTCTGTGGCCAATCCTGACAAATTTGTGTTTGGACAACAAATCAGCAGTACAAACATAGCATCATATGATCGATATGGAACTGCTGTGAACTACACTGACGGCGTGCTGTTTACTGGTGCGCCAGGCAACGAATTTGGTGACAGCACACTCAGTGCCAACTATGGTAGAGTGTTTGTTAGTGTGAATCCTAACAGGGTGCCTGCATGGACTGCACTAAGAGTTCAGCAGCCTGTGGTTGATATTAGACTGTTAAATTCTGTATACAGCTATGATCGTGTGACTTCAGCGGTGACCCAGTACTATGATTTCTTCAACCCATTACAAGGCAAGATACTAGGAGCCGCACGTCAAAACTTAGACTATATTGGTGCAATTGATCCAGCCAGCTACAACATAGGTCCTGTAAATATTCGTGGAACGACCTGGGGCGCAGGATATGTGGGCGAAACATGGTGGGATACCAGTACAGTGAGATTTATTGACCCTGGCCAAGATGATATTGTGTATGCAAGTCGTCGTTGGGGGCAAGTGTTTCCAGGCAGCACAGTGGATGTGTATCAATGGGTAGCAAGCCCAAACCCACCATCCGCCTATGTTGGCGAAGGCATACCATTTAGTTCAGTCAGCTATGTAGTGAACACTGTGTTGAGTCAAGCTGGCATTTTCAACACTGAATACTATTTCTGGGTACGAGGAATAACCGCAACTGCCACACAAAAAGGCAAAACCTTGCCCATCAGCACTGTGGCCAACTACATTGAAAATCCCCGAGCAAGTGGTATAACATACATTGCTCCTATCAATGCCAGTACCATTGCACTGTACAATGCAACCGATTACATAGAAGCTGAAGATACCATCATCAGCATTGAGTTTGACAAAGAATTCAACAATGATAACGTTCACGTTGAATATGAATTGATTGCTCAAGACAAAGCAGACGGCTGGCTCAGCAACAATTTGTATCGAAAACTGCAAGACAGTTTTTGCGGTGTAGACACTGCTGGTAATCTTGTGCCAGACGTGAATCTTGGCCCAGCTGAGCGATATGGAGTGCAATTCCGTCCAAGACAAAGCATGTTTACGGATAGATTTGCAGCACTAAAAAATTACCTAGTCCGTGCTAACACAGTGCTGGCTCAGTATACCATATCAGAAAATCGCACATTCGTGCTGTTGAACAGCCGCGAATTTGAACCCAGTGCCACAACAACTGTGAATGGTGTGACCACTGTTAATTGGAACACCCGTGTGGCCAACTTGGAAATTTTAGGATTCCAAAAGATCGAAGATGTACCGCTGGGATACAAGTATTTGGTAGCAACAGACTCTAGAAATCGCGGGTTGTGGACAATTTATCAAGTGATAGAGACCACCCAGGTCAGTGGCACTGTTAGAGAACTGCAACTGAATCGTGTGCAAAATTATGACACACGCCAGTACTGGAGTTATATCAATTGGTATCGACCTGGTTACAACAGCAGTGCTAAGATCATTGCTGAAGTTGCTAATTTTGCCGCATTGTCCACATTGAACGTGGCAGTAGGCAGCAGTGTAAAAGTCACAGCCAATGGTCAAGGAAAATTTGAAATTTATATACGCACTGTGACTGGCTATGAGCGTGTGGGCCTACAAGATGGCACCATAGAATTCTCAGCTGAATTGTGGGACTATGCACTGGGACGATTTGGATTTGATGTTGAAGTATTTGATGCTCAATATTTTGACCAAGAGCCTGTGATTGAAACACGAAAAATTATTCAGGCCATCAATGAAGAATTGTTTATTGATGACTTGTTGATTGAACGTAATCGTGCATTGACACTGATGTTTAATTTTGTGCTGAGTGAATTTGGTGCTCCTGAATGGCTGGTAAAAACTTCATTGATTGATGTCGAACACAGAATTCGTGCGCTGTTGCCATTCCAAAATTACAGTCGAGACAATCAAGAGTTTGTGCTGGACTACATTCAAGAAGTCAAGCCTTACCATGTGTCCATTCGCGAATTCAATCTGCGTTACAACGGTGCTGATGAGTTCTTTGGAGATATGACTGACTTTGATCTACCAGCCTACTACAACACCGCGCTGGACATGCCACAATTTACCAGTCCCATACTGTTGCCGTATAACCATGGCACAGCATTCAACTCAGAAACCAATAATCTTAGTGATTTGTCGTCAAGTTCCACAGTGTGGGCTGACTGGCCTTACAGCCAATGGTATAACAATTATTTGTTGGCTGTGGGTTCTGTAGTCATAGTTAACACAGGGTCGGGGTATAGTTCTCCTCCAACAGTGATCATCACTGCCAACCCTAATGACCCAGCACCAACAGAAGCCGCTGCTGCCACAGCGGTACTAAATGGTGCTGGGCAAGTTGTTGCTATTAATGTTACAAATTCAGGTTCAGGATATAGATCAACTCCGACTATAACATTCGACGGAGGATTACCAGGAACAGGCGTTACTGCATACCCCCGAATGACCAATGATGTTGTGCGACAATTCCGTACAGTAATCAGATACGACCGATTCCAATATCAAACAGCAGTACAAACTTGGAGTTCTGATGGTACCTACGAAAATGGTACCCTGGTACGCTATGACAATCGTGTGTGGTCCGCTGCCAATGCTGACGGCAGTTCGGCTGTGGTAGGACCCACATTTGACCTAGAAAATTGGCAGGAAGTCAACGCTGCAACTTACGTTTATCCTGGTAGTAATCAACCCACTGGATTGACCGGCGTTGACCGTACCATGGGTTTGTACGTGCCAGGAGTAAATTCCCCAGGACTAGAGTTGCCATTGTTGGTAGACGGAGTTGATTACCCTGGCGTACAAGTCTGGGGAGAATATTTTGCAGAAACACGCCGTCTGGACGCTGACTATCAAAGTGAATTTGCTGACATTTATCTTGGCACACGTTTCAGTGATATCAACGTAGATGGTGGAGAATTTGTTGGACCTTACGAAGGTCACGCACCCGAAGAGTTGGTCAATGGAGCTGAATACGACACCATGGACATGCGCATTTACACACGTCCGGGGTCAGATTGGACCTTTGACGGACATGGATTCCAGGTCAGCACTGTTCGTTATACATATACCCCAGCAATTACTGATACCTACAGCTGGGCCAACGTAGTTCAAAATGCTTATCAAATTGTTGTGACCAATTTAACCACTGGGAATACATTAAGTGAAGATATCAATTACACTGTTAACTGGGCCAATCAAACTATCACTGTTATTTCCAACGTTGCTGACGGAGCATTGATCAACATTGATGTGTATGAAATCGGCGGCGGCAGTCAACTGTATAGAGGCAATTTTGTTGGCGAGGATGTCATAGCAGATGACAATACATTGTTGGTACCAGTGAGTTATGCACAAATGGTCCAAACATACGTGTTTATAAATGGACACTTGGCATCAAAGCCTATCTTGGCACCGTACACTGATAGCATACTCTGGAATCTAAACAACACATATCAAAGTCTTGACATTGTGTTCAATGACAATGTGCTCACCGTGACCGGTACTGATGGAGTGTACAATACAGTGACCTGTAACAATACATCAGCACTGACAGTGGGACAACCTATTGTGTTTTCTGGCACTGGGTTTGGTGGTATTGTGGTCAATCAAGAATATTATGTGCAGGCCATTGCCAATGGCACACAGTTCTTTATCAGCACTGAAGCAGGAGCCACAACACCAACAACCTTGACCACTGCGTCAGGTGCCATGACTGGCAATCCTCAAGGCACATATTATCGTGCTATTCAAACAGTGATTCCAGGAATCCAGTTGACCAATACTGATTATTGGTTGCCGTTTATTCCAACACAGCGCACCAAGGTAACAATTTCTGAAATATTGACTGCTACAGACGGCATTGCAGTTTTGGTGCTGGGCGACGCCGCCAGTATTGCAGTCAACGAAACAGTTGAGTCGGGTAATGTTGTAGTGTTGGCCGGCTCAGTCTCATCATTGGCTGTGGGGCAAACAGTTACTTTTTCGGGGTACAGTCTGGGAGGTTTACAAACTAAAACTGATTATCAGATTTTGACCATTAATGCCACAGCCAACTCAATTAGCATAACTGAAGATGGCTCTACTCCAGTTGCATTGATTGATGATCAGGCTGTGTGGACCGGAGAACTTGTTGCAAAATTTGTTCCTGTTGATTATAGATCTTGGAGTACTCCAGTATCAGAAACATTCATAGTTGACACAACCATTAGAACCAATGGATTTGTCACATTAGAAAACGTGCCCACAGGCACTAATCCCGCCAACATGATTGTTAACGTCAATGGCTTAAGAATAGTCGGACCGACAGACATACCGTGGATTGGCGATGGTACCACAGCCAGCTTTGGATTACCACAACGTCTGGGCACTAGCTTTTTGCAGTCTACTATCGATGCACCCAACGAAATACAAGTTTGGGTCAACAACGTGCTACAGAAACAATCATTTGGTTCTCAAATTGGAACTTACAGCGTGACCAACTGGGACGGCAGCAACACTCCCGGCCGTCAAGTAGTATTTGATACTCCACCAGAATCTGGTGATCAAATATTGATTGCAGTTTCTACACTGGCCTGGACAAGTTTTGCATATGACCCATCATCACCAGCCTTTACCAATGAATTGCAAATTGTACCTTTGTTGAATTTGGGTGACGTAATTGAAGTGATCACCTGGAACAACACCGGCCAACAAAACATTGCCACATTAACGTTCCAAGGTCCTGTGACAATTTCGGGCTCGGCCATTGTTCAAGCATACGATACCACAGACTATGACAGCCCTACATTGAATAATCCATTCCAGACACTGCCTGGTGAATTTGACTTCCAGGCAGGAACCGCAATAAACAGCAATGAGTTTGATTTGTTAAGAAACAATGTGATAGGCAGTCGTTTATGGGTCAATTTGGATGGTGTCAGATTGGTTGATGGGCGAGACTTTACTGTATCTGGACAATATTTGATCCTGGCGTCGGGCACAATAAACAACAGCCAACAGTTGGTGGTAACTGAATTTACCAACAGCGTGGTGCCTGATGCAGTAGAATTTAGAATATTCCAAGACATGCGAGGAGTACAAGCCACATACAGAATGACCCCAGCAACTACCACATCATTGGTGCAAGATCTCTCAGCCACAGCTGACATCATCTACGTTGAAAATGCTGCCGCACTGAGTGAACCCGACCTGCCCAGCGGTGTGTTTGGCCTGATTACCATTGGTGGAGAACGTATCATGTACAGAGCACGGGACACTGTGGCCAACACAGTTTCTGGACTCATGCGCGGTACAGCCGGAACTGCGGCTAACAGTCACTACGCGAATGAAGCAGTGTATGACATTGGACGTGGTAACTTGCTGAGTTCAACTTACCAAGACTATGTTGTGAGTGACAGTACCATGGCTGATGGATCAACCACAGTGTATTACGCACCCAATATCAATATTTCAGACTTTGGTGACAGCAGTTCAATATATACCGAAAGCATTGAAGTGTATGTGGGCGGTCAACGCCAATACAACTACAGTCAAACTCAAGCCACATCGCAATACCGCTATATTGTGACAGATTTTGGGCCATTGGCAATAGAATTCATTGTTGACAATGATCCAGTGAGTCCGCTGTTGCCACCAGCCGCAGGCAGCGAAGTCACTATCCTGCAACGGCGTGCATTGAGCTGGTATGAGCCTGGCGCAACCACTGCCAGTGACGGTGTTGCATTGCAAGAAACTGACACAGAGGCCGCAAGGTTTTTGTGCAACAGATAACACGGATAAATAAAAGACCATGTCAAACTCAGCACCAAAACAGTCAACAGACACACAGCAAAAAGCAACGCAGCCGCGCCGCCCCAATGAAACTGGATCTATCAGCGTTCAGGCACACATGCGAATTTTTGACCCAAAAACACAAAAAACTTATGTAGAGGGACGAGCATGATTCAGCCCGGACTGTGCAAAATTGAAGGGTTTGTTAAAATACATGACCCCGTTACAGGTGAAGTTCTGGTAGACAAAAAGAACGCCATTCATTACGAAAATATCAGTTTGGCCATGGCCCAGACCTTGAGCGATCGCAACACTGGTTATATCTACCAAATGGCATTCGGCAACGGTGGCAGCAGTGTAGATCCCACAGGTGTTATCACATATTTGCCCCCAAATACCACGGGTCAAAATGCTGACTTGTACAATGAAACCTATGCCAAAGTTGTGGACGACAATTCTGCAGCTGACACAGACCCTGAAAACAACAAAATGACCCCGTTGCACACCAGTGGCAATGTGTACAGCGACATTCTTGTGACCTGTTTGTTGGATTATGGCGAGCCGCCCGAACAGCAGGCATTTGATAATTCAACCAATTTCAATGGTGAGTATGTGTTTGACGAGCTTGGGCTGAAAACTTGGAATGGATCGGCTGATAATTTGCGCCTGATTACACATGTGATTTTTCACCCGGTACAAAAGAGTTTGAATCGTCAGATTCAAATTGACTACACCCTGCGTATACAGACGCTGAGCAACATAAATGCTGTATAAATATAAGACTAGGAACAGGTAACTGACATGGCATATACAATCAATCTAACCGACGGAACAGTTTTTGCAACTATTTCGGACGGTACAATTAATACATCAAGTTCGATGATCTTGGTGGGTAAAAACTACGCTGGTTACGGCGAATTTTTGGATGAGAACTTTATACACTTGTTGGAAAATGGGTCAAATACCACTGCACCCGCTGCCCCACTCACAGGGCAACTGTGGTGGGATAAAACCAATAACCTACTGAAAGTTTACAACGGTTCTATTTTTAAAACAATCTCAGCTGCCACTGCTTCCGCTACTCAGCCGGCCAGTAATGTCACTGGCGATTTGTGGTATGATACCACAAATCAACAATTGAAAGTTTGGACTGGTGCTGCCTTCCTGGTAGTTGGCCCAGGCTATACCAGCGCCCAAGGACAGTCTGGCGCAATTCCTGAAACAATTTTAAACAACGTTGGTGCCACACGTTATATCACCAGCCTGTATGTAAACAATGTGCGAGTGGCCATTGTATATGACGGCGCAAGTTTTACTCCTGAGGCTGCACTGCTGGCAGCCTTTCCTACAATTTATCCTGGTGTGACACTGAGCTCTTCAGTGTCAGGCGCTGTGTTTGCAGGCTCGGCCACCAATGCACAGTTGTTGGACAGTTTGGACAGTACATCTTTCATGCGGGCCGACGCCAACACAGCAACTACTGGTCGTTTGCAGGTGAACAATGCCAATGGTATCTATATTGGTACTTCCAATGTGGTCAACATCAGTCAAAGCTCAAATGATGGTATACTTGCCACTCCTGTGAGCACTGGTAACCTGATAATTCGCACCAATGTTAGTGGCACCACATACACAGTGGCCACTGCATTGGGCGCCAACGGTGCTTTTGCCATTGCTAATGCTGCTACAGTGGGTACCACACTCAGTGTAACTGGCAATACCACAGGCGGTAATTTACTCACTGGTGGTCAAGTTTCGGCCACTGGCAATATAACTGGCGCTAACTTTATTGGCAATGTGATTCCCCCTGCAGGAGGTGCTGTGAGCACAACTGGTAATGTCAGTGGCGGCAACATCTTTGCAACCGGGCTAATCAGTGCTGGTGGTAATATCACATCAGCTGCCAACGTTGCAGGTACTTACTTCATTGGTAACGGTTCACAGTTGACAGGGCTCAGCGCCGCAGTAGCAGTTACCAAATTTGTCAATGGCACATCAGAAGGCAACGCTGGTTCATCGGGCGGCAACATTACATTCACAGTGGGCGGAACTAGTAATGTATTGGTATTATCTTCTACCACAGCATATTTTGGCAGTGATGTTAGTGTGAGTGCCATTCAGAAAACTGGCAGCAATGCTGTGGGCAATATTGGATCCAGTGCCAACTACTTTAACCGTGTGTTTGCCACAGCCACCACAGCCTTGTACGCTGACGTTGCAGAACGTTTTGCCGCAGATGAGTTTTTGGAACCAGGCACAGTGGTAGAATTGGGCGGTTCGAAAGAGATCACTCGATCTCAGCAAGATTTAAGTGAAAATGTGTTTGGCGTGATAAGTACAAGACCAGCCTACACCATGAATGGTGGAGCCGGCGAAGACGACACGCACCCCCCAGTTGCAATGACTGGCCGTGTTCCGGTCAAAGCTGTTGGTATCATACGAAGAGGTGATAGGCTTGTGAGTGCTGGTTCAGGTGTTGCCAGAGCAGCCCAGCCCGGAGAAGCCACAGCATTCAATGTGATTGGTCGATCTCTTGAAGACAAACATTTGGAAGAATTAGGAACAATTGAAGCAATTGTTACAATCAAATAATTAAAGTTAGGAACAAAAAATGACATATTCAGCAGGAGGCTTAATCCAGGCCACAGACTACAATGGTTTTGTAAGCACCACAGCAGGGGCCAATATCAACGCAACTTGGAATACTGGTTATGGACAAACCGCTATATCAACAGTGGCAGCAGCAGGAACTGTCACAGCCACACAATGGGCCAGCCTGGTCAACACTCTTGCCAGTTTGGGCACACACACCAACACCGCAATCACTTCAAGATCAGCTCCCACAGCAGGACAAACTATCAGTATTTTGAGTGCAGTCAACACCGACATCACCAATGTTTATACCAACCGTTACAATGCTTACGCTGTAGGTTCACAATACACTGCATGGACTGGTACCAACAGTAAAACCGCAGCCACATCAGGCGCAAACTGGACTATTACATTTACCAACACAGTGACCTGGGCCAGTTCTGCCGCAGCCAGTTACTTTTTCAATGCCGGCGGAATTATCAAAATTGATGTCAGCAAAACATCAACTGGAAACACAGGTGATCCAGAATGGAATGACCTGGCCAACAATCTGTGCGGCGACATTTATATTTCTGGGCTGGCTACAGCACATACCATAGCCGGCACTTCATACACAGGAACAACCAAAATTGGTGGCACAGGCTCACCAAACACCTTGAGCACAGGCACTGGCTGGGACGCCTTGTCAGCCGGCGCTGCCGCTACCATTGTGTACAAACAATTTGCTGATACAGCACCATACACCAGTAATTTTATTCAACATAGCATTGCCAAAAATGCAGGATCAACAGCATTGACCATTACCACATTATGGTCAAACGCCGACAGTGATCCGATCACAGGTGGTACAGCCGCATCGGGTGCCACACCCGGTACAGCACCTTGTACCATTGTTACATATTTCCCACCTGAAACAACCACTCTAACCAACACCTGGGGTACACCCACTGTGGCTGCCACAACAAGTTAACCAAAAGGGGCCGCAGCCCCTTTACTTTTATCTATTTCCCCTGTATAATACACTATGGATACTAATGCCTTAGTTGCTCATGCACGAGCAAGATTTGATCATGCAGCCGCACGTCGGGTGCTAAAAGAAAAATACGAAGCACGGATGGTGTTTGCCCATGGGGGCGGTATGTGGCGTGCTGGGCCCGACTTGTTGACTGTACTACTAGCCTGCGCACAAGACAAGAATGTTGTGATCTTGGACTTGTATGAAACTCCAGTACAGATCACTGTGACAGACTTGTTTGCTTTGGCACACGAACGCTGGCAAGAACAAATGAATGCATGGAAAGTGGAATGGGACGAACTGAGCCAAAAGCGTTGACCCAAGGTGCGCTGATCTTTGCATTCAATAATGAATCTACGGATTACATTGCTATGGCAGCATGGAGTGCAAAGAACATTCGCAGGCATTTGAACTTGCCCGTGGCCTTGGTCACCGATGATCCTGCGGCTGCCGCACAGTACAAATTTGAACACATCATTGCTACTGTAGCAGACACTGGCGGCTCAAGACACTTTGCAGATTACAATACCACAGTGACCTGGCACAATGCCGGACGCATCAATGCCTACGAACTGTCACCGTTTGATCAAACCTTGGTACTGGATGCTGACTATGTGATAGCCAGTAATAGGCTATTAGAAGTACTAACAATACCACAGCAATTTGCAGCCTTCAAGGATGGGTTTGATCCCAGCAGTATGACCAACCTTGAAACATTTGGTGCGTACGATATGCCCATGTGGTGGGCCACTGTGATGATGTTCCGTCGTGGCAACATTAGCCAATACATATTTGATTCAATGCAAATGATACGCAACAACTGGCAACACTATCGAGACTTGTATGGCATCCACCAAAGCAACTATCGCAATGACTATGCCCTGAGCATTGCCTTGGGGCTGGTAGCAGGTGCTGAACAATCAGTGCATGAGATATTCTTCCCCTTGCTCAACGTCATGCCAGAACACGGATTGACTTGTGTGGAACAGGATCATTATGAAATTACATACACCAACACCGAAGGTCATATCAAAACTCTGAGTTGGGCTGGATTAGATTTTCACGCCATGTGTAAACAGCATTTGGAGGTGATAGTTGCAGCCCATTGATGAACAAGGTTACTTAATTGTTGCTGTCAACAGCGACACAGTTGATTATCAGGATTGTGCTAGAACCTTGGCCAAGACCATACGCTACTGGGATCCGTCTGCACGGATCTGCCTGGTCACAGACAGCTCTTACACTGATCCCTTGTACGATCACCACAGACAACTTGTGCCACAAGCCAATCCTTATGCCAACGATGCACAACTGTTCCGACTCACACCATTTCGTGAAACTATCAAACTGGAAGCAGATATGTGGATAGTGAGTCCCATTGTACACTGGTGGGATCAGTTTAGACATCGTGATGTTGTGATATCAACTGGCTGTAGAGATTGGCAGGACAACGTCAGCACAGCAAGAAACTATCGCAGGGTGTTTGACGCTAACAACTTGCCGGACGTGTACAACGCCGTGACCTATTGGCGGCGCAGTGAAACAGCTCGGGAATTCTTTGGCTGGGTGCGAGACATATTTGCCAACTGGGCAGAGTTTCGAAAACTCATAAAGTTTCCCGACGAAATACCATCAACTGATCTTGTGTATGCCATGGCCGCAGAGATCATGGGCAGAGATCGAGTCACAATGCCATTTAGCACATACCCAAAGATAGTGCATATGAAACGACACATAGCAGGAACGCAAACTGAACACTGGTTGGATGAACTGGTGTGGGAATATCAAGACATGCGACTGCGCATACAAACTGTGCCACAAACAGGTGCATTTCATTACCGTGTTAAAGATTGGCAAGCATGACCCCTGAAGAGTTTTGGTCTATACTGCACAACATGCCAGAACCCAGCCCGGTGTTTTATCGTTTGTATCACGATGATCAAGGGCATCCGCTATTCTACAGCATGGCAGATGAACCTGGTACATACATTGAGATTGATCAGGAAACTTTTGCTCGCAGTGCCACCAACGTGCGTGTGCGCGACGGCCAGTTGGTAGAAGTAACATGGTCGACCACAACAAAATTGATTCCTGGCAACTGTGGCACACCTTGTCATCCCGACAATGTTGCTGTCGTCGTTGCCGAGGATCAACCTCATACCCGCTGGAGTAAACGAACATATGAATCAAATTGATATTGCAGACTTGGACTGTGTATACCTAAGTTACGACGAACCTGAAAAGGAAGAGTTTTGGGTCCGGATCAAAAACATGGTGCCGTGGGCTACCAGAATAGATGGCGTCAAAGGGTCTGACGCTGCACACAAGGCCGCAGCCGCAGCCAGCACAACCGAACGTTTTATCTTGATTGATGGTGACAATATTCCTGATGCTGTGTTCTTTAATCAAACACTGACGTTTGTGACACCGGAGTGGGAACAGGCAGTGTTTCGCTGGCGAGCAAAAAATCACATCAACGGACTCATGTACGGCAATGGCGGAGTAAGCTCATGGACACGTGAGTTTGTGTTCAACATGCGCACACACGAAGCCACTGATGGTCGTACAGAAACAGAAGTAGAGTTTTGTTTTGATCCGCTATACTGGCCCATGTACGACTGCTACTCGACCACATATCCCAATGGGTCAGCATTTCAGGCCTGGCGTGCCGGCTTCCGTGAAGGTGTAAAAATGTGCCTGAACAAAGGCGCACGACCCACAGTAGAACAATTCCAACAACAAGTACACCAACGCAACTTGGATCATTTGACCATTTGGCACAACATTGGTGCTGATGTCAACAACGGTCAGTGGGCCATGGCCGGCGCAAGGCAAGGTACCTATATGACCATGCTCACAAACTGGGATCACAGACTGGTGCAAGATTTTGATGCCTTGGCTGAAATTTGGGACAGCGTAAAAGATTCAGATCCAAGACTGTTGGGAGGACGTGTGGCAGATGACCTGTACTCACAGTTGGACTTGCCCATGGCCATATTCGAAGGCGAACAAAGTCGATTCTTCAAACATCACTATCGTTCAAACTGGCACAACCGTGGTGTTATGGTCAGAGAGATTGATGTCATTAGACAGCAAGAAGGCTGGTAATGAACAAAGGCGACGAATCTGTAGGTAACAAAAGTAAATTTCTTTTGTCTGCTGAACAGATGAAAGACCAACTGGGCCCTGCACTTTGTCTAGCCAAATGGAAGCAGGTCAGTTTTCACTTGCCCACTGGACTCAACAACTCATGTTATCATCCACCACTGCATGCTATAGATCCCAAGGCCATTGCGGTTAACCCCAGTGCGCTACACAATACCGATCACAAAAAGGTCCAACGTCAAATGATGTTGGCAGGAGAGAAGCCTAGTGAATGTCAGTATTGCTGGAACATGGAAAACGAAGGTAAGTTGAGTGACAGACACTATCGTTCTGGTGAGCCATGGGCCGCAGTGGATTTTGAATCAATAAAGAACAGCACAGGAGCGGAAGATGTTATCCCCAGTTATGTTGAAGTTAATTTTAATCACGCTTGCAATCTCAAGTGTAGTTATTGTAGCCCTCAGTTCTCAAGTTCATGGCAAGATGAAATTTCGCGCCTGGGTGCTTACCCTACTAGTCGTCCACACAATGCTCCTGAGCATTTTATGGGACAACGTAGACCAATTCCAGTTCGAGAGTCCAATCCTTATATTGACGCCTTCTGGTCCTGGTGGCCAGATCTGTATCCACACCTAGAACACTTTCGCATGACTGGCGGTGAGCCACTCATGGACAAGAACACATATCGCGTGTTTGATTATGTGTTGGCAAATCCCAGTCCCCGACTGCATTTGAATGTGACCAGCAACTTCTCAGTAGACGAGAAGTCGTGGCAAAAGTACCTAGCATACGTAAAACAAATTTGCGATGGCCGTATCGAACACTTCATGCAGTATGTGAGTTTGGATGGCTGGGGTACTCAAGCAGAATACATGCGGCACGGCTTAGACTTTGAACTGCTGTGGGACCGAGTAAATCAATTCTTAACAGAAGTACCCAACTATTCAAGTCTTACATTTATCATCACAATGAACAACCTCAGTGTGACTAGTCTAGACAAGTTATTTGCTGGCATACTGGGACTGCGCAAGGTATACAGCAACACATATCAACGTGTGTGGTTTGACACGCCTGTGTTGCGTGAGCCTGCCTGGCAGAGTCTACAGATATTGCCCGAAAGTTATGCTGAAAAACTGGAATGGTTGTGGGCCTGGATGGTGCGACAGATTGAAACTGAAGAGGCACCGTTTAAAGGATTCAAGGACTATGAACTGCATAGACTGGATCGTGACATTGCCTGGATGCGATCAGCACAGTTGACAGATCACTCTAGAGCAAAAGCAGACTTCTATCGTTTTTTCAGTGAGCATGATCGTCGCCGTGACACAGACTTCTTGAAGACGTTCCCTGAGATGCGGTCATGGTGGGAGGAGTGTGCGTATCATGCTAGGCAATCGTAAAATCATTGTGGATGAGTGGGCTGAAGTATGGGATCTTTTGAAGCCCTATGCTGATGGTAACTTTTGGCAATGGCCTACAGAACTAGATCCCGAAGCAGTATACATTGTGGGCAGGGTTGTGTTGAAAGAAAACTGGCAGGCCATAACTGATTGGGCCACACAACATCCTGGGCATATTGTATTTTCCAATCCTGCTGAAGGCAGTGAAACTATATTGTTACAACTGCGTAGACTAGTAATTGCAAATCATGTACGCGATGGACGTATTGGATTACTAACATCTGGTGACCTAGAACCAGGATGGAACTACTGCCGAACAGACGGCTACTTTTCCAACATTGTAGAGTATTTGGAAAATCTTGATGCTGCTGCCCACAATGTGCAAACGCAACACAAACCCTATGACTTCCTATTTTTAAATGGCCGGCTACGTCCACACCGCAAGTATTTGATAGATGCATTTAGAGAACATAACTTGTTGGATCGTGCGCTATGGACCAATCTTGGTGATCGTGTAGAGATGACCTGGAGTAGTGCATTACATACTCAACTTGATGAACCCGTTAGATTGTTGCCTGCACAGTACGAAATTGCTCGTGCAGTGCCCAACATGGACACGGTTCCTACAGGATTTGTCAAACATCATTTGTTTGGTAACACCTGGGGCGATGCTATCGTAAACCCATTGGCCTATGTGGACACCTGTTTTAGTGTAGTGACAGAAACCATATTTGATTATCCTTACACGTTTCGTACAGAAAAGATTTGGAAGCCCATGATCATGTGTCATCCATTTGTGACAGCCGCCAATCCAGGATACTATAGAGATTTACACGCAGCAGGATTCCGCACATTTGGTCATTTGATTGATGAATCATTTGATTCAATGGATGACCCCGCAGATCGCGCCAATAGAATAGTTGACGTTGTGGCAGATATATGTTACAATGGTGCTGCCAGTTTCTTAGAGTCAGCCAAAGACATTTGTAAATACAATTACCAACATCTTCGTGAGCACAATGCTCGCGAACGTGCAGAACTTCCTGACCGATTGACCCAATACATCAATGAACGATTTAGAATTTAAAAGAGTATTAACTAACGGGTGTAGTTTTACTGCTAGATCAAAATATAAAAACTGGCCCGAGCATCTTCCTAATAATTGGAATGTAACAAATATAGCCAGTCATGCTGCTGGAAATCAGTGGATATGTGATTCGACTATTGTAAAAAGTATAAAAAATGACTATGATTTGGTATTGGTAATGTGGAGCGGATTAACCAGAATTGATGCACTAGTCAATGAAGTAACTTGGAACCAATTTTGGCAATTTAAAAATCGTAACGACTTAGAGGTACATTACGGGCACTGTGCCATCGGGGACAGCCCAAATTTTCCAATGTTAGACATAGCCAAACCAATTATAAAGTTTGGTGGAGTAAGAGAGCTAGTATTTGAATCATTAATGAATATATTGAAGTTACAATCATGGTTGGAATCAAAAAAAATTGATTATAGATTTATGAGTTTTATGAATTATTGGAATGACAGTTATGTTGAGAATAGGCAAGAATATCCAAGTGTTAAAAATTTAGGATTAGATACACTAATAAGTGAAATTGATTTCACTAAGTGGATATTCTCTGATGATAAAAAAAACGGACTTTTTGAATTAGCCAAAGATCAAAATTTTTTATGTGACAAGGATCATATACATCCTAATACACAAGCAGGAAAACTATGGGCCGATATTATTATTAAGAAGATAGAAAATGCCGCAATTTAGTAACAAAACAGATTTAGAATTTAAACAACAAGTGTTGGACCCTGTGTCCTCAAGTTTTTGTGCGGCAAAATGGTACAATGCTACCATTTGGTTAGGAAGTGGGCAGACCACAAGTTGCCATCACCCGCCAGCCCATTTGATTGACATTGATAAAGTCAATAACAACTCTAGGCTGCTGCACAATACTGATGAGAAAAAAGAAGACCGGCGTAAAATGCTGGCAGGTGAACGTCCTGCAGGTTGCGAATACTGCTGGAAGATAGAAGACATGCATACTGACGCTGTGAGTGACCGTGTGTACAAAAGTAAAATTTATCCCATAGAGGCCCTAAATGAAGCTGTTAAAACTCCCATCGAACATGATGTCAATCTTAGAACTCTCGAAATTAGTTTCGATCGCACTTGTCAATTTGCTTGTTCTTATTGCAATCCTGCTTTTAGTTCCACTTGGATCAATGATATCCGGAAACATGGCGCCTATGTCGGATTGGTTAGCGATGGCAGGAACCATTTTACTCACACTCATGATAGTAGTCAACTTTATAAATTCGGTGAGACTAATCCGTACGTGGAAGCCTTCTTCGACTGGTGGGAACGAGACCTACATCGAACCCTCCAAGAACTTCGAATAACTGGTGGTGAACCCTTGATGTCAGGCTATACCTGGAAACTGATTGAATGGTTCAAGACCAATCAAGGACGTAGCAATACCAAATTGGCTATCAATTCAAACTTGGGTATTGACATGGACAAGATGAAAGAATTTGCTGTGGCCGTTGCCACACTGCCCAAGGTGGATCTATATACCTCAATGGAAGCCACATTTGCACAAGCAGAATACATTCGTGATGGCTTGGACTATGACCAATGGCTCAACAATGTGTTGTTTTTGTTGGAAGGCCAGTTTGTCAGTGCTGTGCATGTGATGTGTACCATCAATGCCTTGTGCTTGGACAGTATTGTGGATCACCTCAACTTGATGCTAAGTTTGAAACAACGTTATGGCCGTGACCAAATCAACTTTACCTTGAACATTTTGCGTTTTCCCAGTTTCCAGAGTGCTCTGGTATTGCCTGACCACATACGTAATAATTATAGATTGCAGTTAGAATCTTGGTTGTTTCGTAATCGTGAAAATCCTTGCCTGCATGAACACGAAATCAATCATGTACAACGCCTGATTGATTATTTGGATGTGGTAAAAACTCCGCACTCGGAGGCATTTGACATGCCCAAGTTGTTGAATGACTTTGGGCAGTTTTACACACAGTATGATCAACGCAGAGACAAAGATTTTGCCGGATCATTTCCTAACCTAGCAGAATGGTATGACTCAATACAAATATAACAGCACTGATTTGGTACGGTCAACAGAACTTACCGAACGTGAGCATTTCTTGCTGACAGAGTCGAAAACATTTTGCATATATCCCTGGATACACTTGCATGCTTACCCCACAGGTGAAGCATATCCCTGCTGCCATGCTGAAATGAAACCAGGCATTGTGGGCAACTGTAGAACAAACACTTTAGAGGAAATATGGCATGGCCAGCCCATGCAACAACTACGTGCGGACATGCTGAGTGAAACACCACACGCGGCTTGCACACGTTGTTATGAACAAGAAGAATCAGGATTTTTCTCAGGACGCAGATCAGCTAACAAACATCATGGACATCACATAAAGAAACTGGATAAGAATCCTTTTGAAATGACCTATTGGGACATTCGCTTTAGTAACTTGTGTAATTTAAAATGTCGTAGCTGTGGACATATTTTTAGCTCACAGTGGTATCAAGATCAAGCCAAATTAGCAGGTGATGATTGGAAAGATCGTAACACCGTGCTGAACTATGCAGGTCGAACCGAAACTGACATGTGGGAACAGCTGGAACCACACCTGGACTATGTAGAGCAAATATACTTTGCTGGTGGCGAACCCTTGCTGATGGAAGAACACTACCGCATCTTGGAGGAGTTGGTCCGAAGAAAACGTTTTGATGTGCGATTGATTTACAACACAAATTTTACACACACTGAACTCAAGGGCCGAAGTGTATTTGAATATTGGAAACAGTTCAAAAGTGTAGCAGTGGGCGCCAGTTTAGATGGCATGGGATTGGTAGCCGAATACATACGCAAAGGTACTCGCTGGGCAGACGTAGTTCAAAATCGTCTTGAAATGATTCGTGTCTGTCCCGAAGTGGATTTTTACATTTCGCCTACATTGAGTATTATGAATGCTTGGCACCTGCCAGATTTTCATAAAGAGTGGGTGGCGCATGGGTTGATTCAAGCACAAGACTTAAATGTGAATATTTTACAAGATCCTGCACACTACAGAATAGACATTGCACCTGCTGAATACAAGCAACGGCTAGAAGAAAAGTATCTAAGACATCTGGATTGGATGAGCAACAGAGATCCATTGGGACGAGCCACGCAAGGATTTCAATCAGCTATTCAATTTATGAATGCCTCAGACAACACACATTTGATTGATCAATTTTGGAGAAAAACTCATGAGCTAGACGGCATCAGAAATGAAAACATCATGGAAGTTGTTCCAGAATTGGCAGCATTAAAATGAATATACCACACGATAAATTTTGTGTACTACCTTGGGTCAGCATTGAAGCTTCACCAATTGGTACCGTCCGACCTTGTTGTCTTGCTGATGATGAAATCTTAGATGATGCAGGCAACAAGTTTGAGTTGAGCACAGCCAACTTTGCAGATATACAAAACAGCAATCACATGCGGCGGCTGCGAGAACAATTTCTTGCAGGTGAACGTCCACAAACATGTCGCAAGTGCTGGAACGAAGAGCGCGGTGGCCGCACCAGCAAACGCATGCACACCCTGGATAGACTCAAGCATGCAATTGCGGACACAGAATGGGCTGCGGATGCCAAGCCCTTGATGTTCTTGGATTTAAAACTGGGCAACATCTGCAACTTGAAATGTCGCATCTGTGGCTCATGGAGTTCGAGTCAATTTGCTACAGAAGAAATCAATCAGTTACCACGAGAACAACAAAAGTCAAGCCATGCATACCAAATGTTACGTGCCGGTGCCTGGCCCAGAGAGAATCAGCAGTTCTGGCAACAGATTGACAGTGTGTTAACAGATATTCGATATATTGAATTCACTGGTGGCGAACCATTCATGATTGACGAACACTTTGATATGTTGCAAGGCATTGTTGACCGCGGCATTGCCGATCAAGTTGAAATACACTACAACACCAATGGCACACAATGGCCTGAACGTGGCGAAGCAATTTGGCAGCATTTTAAAACTGTGGAAATTGCATTCAGTATTGATGACATCGGCGACCGCTTTGAGTATCAACGTAGCAATGCCAATTGGCTGGAAGTCTGTGCAAATTTAGATCGTTTCAGAGATCTCAAAGAATGCCACAAAAACATAGTGTTACAAATCTGTACCACAGTAAACGTATTTAATGTACGTTATCTAGATCAAGTGGCTCGGTGGATTGATCAAAATAAAGAAAGTTTTAATTTTGTGTATTGGAACATGATGCACGATGCTTGGTATTTTAGTATTGCCACTCTGCCAGATACAACCAAGGCAGCAATCACAGAACATTTACGCACAGCAGATGTTCCACCGCAATATCGTGAGGAGTTTGATCGCATTATGGACTTTATGAACACAGGTGCATCAACAGATGGATTTATGTTGCGCATGAAAATTGCAGACTTGGATCGCAAACGCAATCAAAACTTACGTGACATCGAGCCCGAACTTGCTGATTTAATTGCATATGAATAATGAATTGCATATTACCGACACTGACTATGCAAACTTGGCAGGTCCAGAGTGGCCTCTCTATAATGATTTTCTTTCAGGAAACTACAAAGTCAGCAGCACGATAAAAAAAGAAATAGAACAAGCATTAGAACATGCAAGATCAATTGTTGTTGTTGACGAATGGTATCAAGATATTCCAATTGACAAATTAAGTTTATACGTAACAGCTGATGATTATATGCTAGGGGCAGGAAACAGTTGGCCCAGTTATGACGATTATATTGCTGGGACGAAGACAACAAATTTGTTGTTACAAAAAGAAATTGACAATTTTACAAATAGACATTTAATACAAGGAATCAAATTTCCAATTGACACTGCAACGGCCTGTCAGAGCAAATGGACCTGGAGTACAATTTATTTAAATCAACTTTCAACGGCCAGTTGCCACAGAGTAAATCCCATTCCTTTTGAATTAAAAGATTTTGATAATTTTCATAACATACCAAAAAAACTCCAAGACCGTAAACTGATGTTGCAAGGGCAATGGCCCAAGGGCGGCTGTGAATACTGTCAAGTAATAGAACATGCTGGCGGGCACAGCGATCGTCAACACAATTTAGAAATACGGGGATTGACTCCTCCAGAATTAGAAACTGATTCTACTGCCACACATGTAAGTCCGCGCATAGTAGAGATATTTGCACAAAATACCTGCAACTTATCATGTATATACTGCAATGGAAATCTAAGCAGTCAAATTGAGCAAGAAAATATCAAACACGGAGAGTTTAATGCCAATGGAGTTAAAATTCCAATAATCACAACTCCTACTCAGGCCGCAAAAGAATACTTTGATCGATTTATTTCTTGGCTGGAACGCAATGTAAACACTTTGAGTAGATTGCACTTGCTGGGCGGAGAAACATTTATTCAGCACGAATTGATGACCTCCGTGTTGGACATACTAGAAAAAAAACCCAATCCCAACTTGCAGTTTTGCATTTTTAGTAATTTGAATGTGCCAGACAGTGCGTGGAATCGTTATGTTCCTCGCATATTAGATTTGCAAAAACAAGGGTATATAAAATATTTTGATTTGACTGCCAGCATTGATTGTTGGGGACCTGAACAAGAATATGTTCGTTCAGGATTGAATTTAGAAAAGTTTGAAAAACGTTTTGCATGGGCAGCTGATCAAGACCCAACTCGGTTGAGGTTGAATGTAAATCAAACTGTAACTGGGATGACTGTGAAAACCATGCCAGGTCTGATTGAAAAAATCAAACAATACAGCAAGAACAGACACATTGGGCATTATTTTCAATTCTATACTGGAACACACATGTTCCAGCACCCCAACGTATTTGCCTACAGCATGTGGGAAAAAGACTTTGAAACCATACTTGCAACCATGCCAACTGATACTCTAGAACAACAAGAAGCTATACCTCGTATGGTTGGGTTACAACGCTATCTTCAACAGACTGTTACGCACAACTCTACGGAGATTAAAAAATTACATGTGTATCTTGACGAACTAGATCGTCGACGCGGAACAGATTGGCACAAGTTGTTTGGGTATCTAAAAGTATGAGTATGACTACACAAAAAATTAAGTTATTACATCACAACACTGAGTACACCCCTCTAACTTCACCAACAAGTCCTGTAGCCAAAATAGTAAATCAATATTTTGATACAGAATACTATGAACCAGGTGTGCATTATAATCCGGCAGATACTGTGTTGGTAGTGCCTTTATTCAACACCAATCCGTGGTGGCAATCATTTGTGAACGAAGGATTCAAAATGATCATTGACAATTTAACAGAGGTACCAGAACTAGTTCGTCATTTTTGGATTTTCACAGACGATCCTCGCGCATTGACATCTAAACCTGTGCCTACGTCTGCAATGGTGTTGCAAAGTCCTAACTTTTTCCGTTATGAAGACGCATTGAATTGGTTGTCAGCAGGATATGATCAATATAGACCACAACGTAAGTCATTGTACAAAGCATTGTTGTTGATGAATCGTAGGAAAAAACATCGTACTCAGTTGATTAAAAAATTAGGAACACAACTCGATCAGTGTGTTTGGAGCTATATTGAACAAGGTAAACAACTAAATCATGCAGATGTAGTAGATATAAATTGGCAGAGGTATCTCAATCCTGACTGGTTTGATCAGTGTTGTATTAGTATAGTGGCAGAAACATTGACGGAACCACCAGTTGATAGAGTACCATTTGTCACTGAAAAAACTTGGAAAGCTGTGGCCATGCAACATCCTTTTGTAGTGCTAGGAGAACCAGGCACATTACAGTATTTGCACTCTTTGGGATTTGAAACTTTTGAAAATTTATGGTCAGAAGACTATGACACAACACAGTCAACCAAGCGGCGAATTGGCCAAGTTGTAGAGAATGTTGTACAATACGACATGGCACCATTGGATAAACTAACATTGAAAAAGATCAAGCACAATCGCAATCATTTTTTTAATCGTGAAATAATTCATCAATTTGTCATGGACGAAATCGTTAATCCAATTCTTGAATATGCTTCAAAATAAATCAAACACACTGTGCATGGCACCATGGGTGCATACTTATTTGAGCCCGTTGACCGAACGGCGCATGTGCTGTGCGTCAAGAGAACCTGCACAAAACTTTCGTCAGTACATAGACACTGAGTCTGGTAGTAACCGGTATATTCCCATCACACTGGATGAACACTGGAACTCACCACACATGATGAGTGTTCGCAGCCGCATGATGGCTGGTGAAACACTGCCCGAGTGCGAAGTGTGCAATGACAAACTGTTGAACATTGATGTTTACCGCACATATTTTTGGCAATTGTTCAAGCATAAGTACCCTGACATTTGGGAGACCACTGACACAGCAGGACGCACCACAATGCAGCCTGTGAGTTGGGATTATAGATTTTCAAACCTGTGCAACTTTAAATGTAGAACCTGCGGTGACATGCTGAGTAGCAGTTGGGAAACAGAACAACGACAACACAACATGATTGAATGGTCGGACCCCAACAACAATTGGATGCGCCCTGAAGTGAGATCGACTATCACTGCATTTCAAGACAGCCAGATCGAAGCGGAGTTTGCCGAGGCAGTAGAACAGCATCGTGTTGAAGAAGTATACTGGGTAGGCGGCGAACCCTTGATGTACGAACAACATTGGCGTTACATGAAACGCATAGTTGAATTAGGGGACGGACCAAAGGTATATGCTAGATACAATACAAATTTATCCAGAGTGGATTATCGAGGTGTTAACTTATATCGCGATATTCTCAGCGGGCTGCGCGATTGGCAGATATGTGCAAGTCTCGACGGCACAGGCACAATTGGCGAATACATTAGAACAGGCCTTGACTACCATCGCTGGCTTGACAATTTTGGTGCGGCAGTTGCGATCCAACGTAACCGACGTCAAGTACGAATTGACTTTACGCTCACTCTGCCCGGAATGTTCGAAGTTACACGCATTAAACAACTTGCCCAAGAATATGGAGTCGAAGTCCTGGCTAAAGTAATGTTTTCATTCTCGCCTAACATTGTGATGAGTCCATTGGCCTTGCCTAGACATTTATTAGAACCTTGGATAGATGAACTTGTGCCTCAAGTGGATGGTGCGTTACGTGACATGCTGACACAGTTAAAAACCCGTCAGACTTTTGAAGAACAATGGCCAGATTCTTACCGTCGAGGCCTTGCAAGTGGCCGAGATCGTGTGTTACAATTAGAAAGCATACGCACACAGAAGATCACAATGAGTGAAATACTTGCTGATCGTCCTGCGGTGCTAGAATGGTGGAACAACATTGCTTGATAGAATTGAAATAGACCTACGTGGCGCACACACGCTCACACTGTACATTGATGTCTCAGACAACAGTCTCAGTCGTAAATGGCTGACAGCATTGAACAACATCATACGTGATGATCTGCATTTGGAAAAGAATTATTGTTGGATGGGCTGGACCGAGAGTCCTCGCAACGCCGAATACATCATCAATCAAATCAACGCCAGTATTGCGGTCATCAACACAGCCAATCTGGGTTATACCATCGATGATCATTTCACAGTAGAAGGCACCATACAAGACAATCTAGACGTTAACCATGAACGTATGAATTGGTTGCATCGATACTTTGAAGATTTACAAGGGCACTCGGGCCATATGAGTGCTTACTGGAAAAACGCCAACGCCGTCACACGCTGGCACATACGTCAACTGAACTTGCTGTGTCACGAGTACGAAAGCCTTGTGCTCAGCATGCGCAAAGTCATACAAGCACCTGAGTGGCGTAGACCCAGCCAGCTGATGTGTTGGCTTAACGCACCACGTTTTGCATTGGATGTTGAAGATTATGAATTGTTTGGAATTGAAACAATAAATCGCAAAATGGGCGGAGTATATGTTGGAGTCAACAAAGCAGTGAGTAAAACACACTGGGAAGTGTTCAATGACGAAGGCACTGGAATAGATCAACTGATAACAACCAGTATGCGCAATCAAATTGAAGCCGCTGGAGATTTTGATATTGAATGGGCTAGAGATCCCGGTGCATATGAATGGCAAATTAAAAAATTAGTTGAGTTTAGACAATGGCTAACAGTAAATGGATTTGATCCTGAAGACCGATCATTGACCATTGGTCATCCTAAGGTGGCCCAAGTCAATCTTGCCAAAACATTTGGCACCCTGGATTACAATCAAATCTGGCAGCAGCTGGGCACACATTTGGATGTGTATAAAATACGCACCAGCGACGCCGAAACTACATATAAATATTGCTGGAGCGATGCAGACTACGCTGAACAGCAAATAAGGAGATTGAAATGAACTGGATACGCAGGATTTGGGACAGAATCACATTGGAAATACGTTATCGTAAAAAATTAAAAGAACTTCGCAAACGTGATCCGTTTATCTACAAATGAGTTACTTAATAAAGTCTGATTATTTCCCAGCATCGAGCGAACATATGTTTACGCCGTTTGATTCTGAACAACAGTATGCTAAAAATCAATCTAAATTAGGTCATGCCTGGCGCTGGTACAATTCTAATTTCACTTATCGAATAAACGATTATGGCTACCGCATGAACAAAGACTTACATGAAGTTGACCTAAGCAACTACATGGCTTTTTTTGGTTGCAGTTACACAGTGGGCGCTGGCCTCCCACTGGAAGAGACATTTGCACACAAAATTGCTTATCTCGCAAACATGGACTATGTCAATGCCGCAGTATGTGGATCCTCGGCAGATTTTGTATTTTATAATTTTACCAAATTGGTATCAACTGTGTCGACTTTACCAAAAATAGTAGTAATAAATTGGCCGGAGCCTATACGTACATTGTACTGGTATAAAAACAGCATAGTAGATTTTTTGCCACATTTCGCCCCCGTCTTAGACCATCCAAAGCTGCCAGAAGGAATAAAGTATTGGCACGACTCTTACAAATCTCACATATTTGAGGAAAGTAATTATACAAATCGTTTTGAATATATTAGACAAAACATAATTACACTTTGCAAACTAGCCGGAATACAATTATTTGAATTTACAGTTGATGATATTCAAAATTCAAACATCTTGCACATACCTCCAATGCCGCATTGGCACCAAGATAAATTACAAGGGCGGGCTTTGGTACTTTTTGCCAATGAGTATTTTGCCCGGGACATCATGCCTAGAAAGCACAGGATTCATGATTATTTCAAATCAAACCCGGGCCTGACTGGATGGGCACACCCGGGCGTTCCATATCAAGATCGTGTGGTTAAAGAATTTTTTTCAAAAATTACCATATGAACATATTAGGTATTTCGGCCGGCTATCATGATGCCGCAGCCACAGTGATCAGCTCACGAGGTGACATTGTATTTGCTGCACATGCAGAACGCTACAGCAAGAAGAAGAATGATGCTGATATCAACCTTGGCCTAATTCGGGACGCATGTGACCAAAATTTTGACGTTGATCATATAGCCTACTATGAAACACCATGGAAAAAACAACTTCGCCAGTGGTACAGTGGTCAAGGCATAGAGTGGAACAAGTTGACCACTCAACAAGTTTTAAAACAACAACTGCGAGGATGGTTTTCGTACACGCCCTACAGTTGTCACAGTCACCATCTCTCACATGCAGCAGGTGGATTTCAAACGTCACCATACGACCGTGCTACTGTGGTGGTAATTGACGCCATAGGCGAGTGGGATACCATATCAATCTGGGGAGCAGAATATGACAAACGAGGACAAGCAAGATATCGACGACTGTGGTCGCAACGATACCCTCACAGCCTGGGTCTCTTTTATAGTGCAATTACTCAGCGTGTGGGCCTACACCCACTAGACGAAGAATACATCACCATGGGCATGAGTGCTTATGGCGATGATCATTACAATCATGTGATGGAATCAGTGTTGATTCGCGACCCTTATGAAATAGAATTTGGGCAAAACTTACACACCGGAGTCACGGATGATTTTATGGGCGGTCTCAGCAATGAAGACATTGCTGCCAGTGCTCAACGATTGTTAGAACGCCTGATAGGCAATGTCATGCGTAGAGCTAGAGATTTTGGTTGGAGCACCAATCTTGTGTATCAAGGTGGTGTTGCACTCAACTGTTTGGCCAATAGAACTCTAGGAGAATATTTTGACAACATCTGGATCATGCCCTGCCCGGGAGACGCTGGGTCAAGTCTTGGTGCGGCTGCCCTTGCGTATGGTAAACGTCTGCATTGGCACAATGCGTACCTTGGTCACAATATTTCTGGCCCTTATCCTGTTGGTGATCTTGTCCGCAGTTTACTTGACACTGGCATTGTTGGAGTGGCCTCTGGCAAAGCTGAATTTGGTCCCAGAGCACTGGGTAACCGGAGCCTACTGGCTGACCCCCGAGGCAAAGAAATCAAAGACCGAGTAAATGAAATCAAACGCAGACAAAAATTCCGACCTTTTGCCCCTGTTGTTTTGGCTGAACTGGCTGGCAATTATTTTGATATGCCTAGCGGCTGGCATACTCACGACTACATGCAGTCAATAGCTCGTTGCCGGTCACCTGATCTCTATCCTGCCATATGCCATGTTGATGGCACCAGCCGAGTACAAACAGTGGCCAAAGACGGTTCGGGCATAAGACAGTTGTTGGAAGCATGGTATGCCAAAACAGGTTGTCCCATGTTGCTCAACACCAGTTTGAACATACGTGGCGAGCCCATGGTCAACGATCGTGCGGATGCTGATCGTTTTGAAACAAGATACAATGTAAAGGTATATTCATGATTAAATCTACAAAAACTAGATACAGTGACAATTTCAGCTACTACACCACCGATGAAATGATTGGGCGCAGTTTAGATCTCTACGGAGAGTACAGTCAATTTGAACTGGAATTTTTGTTGGCCATGCTGAACGAAAATTCCGTGGTCTACGATATAGGAGCCAACATAGGTTACCACACCACAGCATTTGCCAGTGTGGTCAAGAAAGTTTATGCGTTTGAACCGCATCCTAAAAATTATGC
>Ga0214921_10001374_pt1 | contig 41838 bp, 38 predicted proteins | sample LL1505_MetaG_FD_177992 | JGI IMG/M metagenome (GOLD analysis project Ga0214921, IMG submission 177992) | Freshwater microbial communities from Lake Lanier, Atlanta, Georgia, United States - LL-1505 | ecosystem: Environmental > Aquatic > Freshwater > Lake | place: USA: Georgia | collected...
TCGCTCATGGAGGCTGTCTTGGAGATCGGCTCGCTATGATTCAATCATTTTGGAAACTGGTTTCTTGAATCGCTGTGTTCAAAAAATAAGCCATGATTTATATTTTCAGTTATCATTAATTCCTTACTTGTTAAGATTTTCTGGGTCTCGCATCGTTATTAGTGGTAGTTATTATTCGCCGAACACCTGGTTAGCTTTATTTATCTCGAAAATTACAGGTAAGAAAGTTTACTGGATGGGTGATCAAATTAACCCGCGTGCATCAACATTAAAAAAAATATTTAAAAAAATATTTTTGTTGCCTCTTTTTTCTATGCTTGATGGTTTGTTGGCAGTTGGTCGTGTAGCGGTTGAAAGTTATCGTGACCATGGTTACCGAGGGCCCATCACTGTTGTAAGTCACAGTATTAATTGTCAGCGTTTTGATGACGATCGAAGGCCTAATGAAGGGCTTGTAAAAATAGTTATGCCAGGATCACTGATATATCGCAAGGGTATTGATATCGGCGTGAAAGCATTTTTAGAGGCATTGAAGAGAGTGGGTGAAAGTTGTGAGCTGCGAGTTATAGGCGACGGGCCACTCATGCCTCAATTTAAAAACGCATATCGGGATTATACGCAGATAAAATTTTTGGGTTTTAAAAATCCAGAAGATGTTGATCAAGAACTCCTTTCCGCTGATATTTTTTTATTTTCTACACGTTATGATAGCTGGGGGGTGGTTGTTAATGAGGCAATTGCTGCTGGTATACCTCTTGTTGTGTCAAATCAATGTGGGGCATCTGAGTTAGTTGGTAAACAGAGTGGTTTTGTGTGTGAGAGCGAAAACATTTCAGAATTTGCAGATGCGCTTGTGAGATTGATAGGTAACCCGTGCCTAAGAGACTCTATGTCTGCTCATAATTTAAAAATGCGACACCATTATTCTTCGGATAATGTTGCCGAAATGCTTTACAGATTTATTTGTTAACCATTCCTTTGTCAAACCAGTTAATGAAAATATTTCTAGAATTTATTGCCCTATTGATGAGCATGGGAGCTCCCATTCATTGGGCTATCAATGATTTTAAAAAGAATATTTTGGCCATATTATTTTTCATAATTTATGGCTCCTATGTTGTTTGGCCGCTTATTTTGATCCATGAGTTTTCACTCAATCACTATTTAGACATTCAAGTCGATGCTTACATTCAATTTGGCTTGGCAGTCGATATTGTCTTTATGGGATTATTTTTAATTGTGTATGAGCTATGTAGAAAAAATCTGAAGATCGTCAATGCCCCCCAAAGAAATATTAACAATGAGTTGATCCATAAATTTGTTTTAGTGGTGTATGGTATTTTCTTTACCCTCATTTTTTTAAACAATTATTTCGGTGGCATTGATTTGATAGCTAAGTGGTTGGGATATACAAATCAAATGACCTATGGTGTTAAGGGGCTAACCTACTATTTACAAAATTTAGTGGATTGTTTGGTGATTTTGATATTGCTTGGTTACGCAAGCAATATGAGAAGAATGTATTTAATAATAATGCTGGCCGGAGCAATATTTTTTATTATTCCTTTTGGTTTCAGGTATCGCATCATTTACCTTATTTTAGGATTTTCTATCTTATTTATTTATAAAAATCAGCTATCCATTAAAAAAATTCTAGCGTTTACTACTGCCATTCTGTGCTTAACACTTATTTTTTTGTTTTTGGGAGCAAATCGGACCGTGATTGTTGGCCAAGATCTAAATAGTAAGTACACCCTTCAATTGCTGGATGTGAAGAAGGTGGTTATCCAGACGCGTGGAAGTTATGTTGATTTGGCAATCTATAAAGGAATTGATAATGGAGATATTTCGCATGATCAGGGTAAGTCCTTCTTTTATTACTTGGTTGTAAGAGCCATTCCAGCTAGATTTTTTGAAGGAGGAAAAAAACCTTATCCGCCAATACTCATGAATGATGTTGATAAGGTTCTTAACCTACATTCGCCACCTGATTGCCCAGGCTGCCGTACTGGTGAGGCTCAAACTATCATGGGGGCCGTCTATTATTCATTTGGCCTGTGGGGCATTGGCCTTGTTGCGGTTATTCTGGCTTATCTTTTAGCGTTTTATGCAAAGTTGCAATCAACTTACGTATCACAGTTGTGGGGTATTACCTTTCTACTAGCTCTATTTATGTTTGTGACGCGAGGCTATTTTCCTCAAGTTGTAGATAACTGGTTTTATATAGTTTTACCCTTGGTGCTATTGTGGACATATACATTTTTTCGTGATCGAAATGTGCGTGCATAAGCACATATGATATTAATGAAAAAAATACTAATTAATGCAACTAATCTGAATGAGGGTGGGGGTGTTCAGGTTGCGACGAGTTTTTTAAAAGATCTGACTTCATTAGAGCATTTAAAAGATATTGAATGGAGCGTTTATGTTTCTCCAGCTGTTCAAAGAAATCTCAATGAAATTTTTTTTGATAAGAAATTTTTTATCGAGTATCAAATTGTTGAGCCCAAAGAAATTAGTTTTTTAAATTCGTATAAATTAAATCAATATGACGTTGTGTTTACTGTTTTTGGCCCCATGTTTTTACCTTTGTACAGAGGTAGGCACATTTCTGGTTTTGCTCAACCGTGGGTTATTTATCCCGTGGAAGATGTTCTAAAAAAATTCAGTTTTATTAAGCAATTATTTTTTAAATTTAAATATTCTTTGATATCTTTTGTTTTTAGGCATGCTGATATTTTAGTTGTGGAGTCAAGTCACATTAAGAACTTATTAATAAAAAAGGGTTTCACGAACCAAATAGCAGTAGTTGAAAATGCAGTCTCTAGTGTTTTTTTTAATGAAGAGGAATGGAAAGAAATTAATACAGATGTTTTTGATTCTAATAAAATTAACATTGGAGTATTATCTGGTAGCTATCCCCATAAGAATTTAGACTTTGTCGTTAAATTAGCCTGGAAATTAGAAAATACCTATCCAAATACATTTAATTTTATTTTTACAATTAGACCTGATAAATTTAAAATGTTAACGCATGGTATCCAAATAAGTTCTTTGCGTAATTTAGGGCTGATTCAAATTACTCAATGTCCAGATTTTTATCGTCAAATTGATGCAATGATTTTGCCTTCACTTTTAGAGTGCTTTTCAATAACTCCATATGAAGCAATGCTTATGAAAAGAGTTATATTTTTGTCTGACCGAGAGTTTTTTAAGGAATCATGTGATAGTCACGCATTTTATTTTGACCCCCTCTCAATTGATCAGGCTGAAAAGGTTCTTTCAGATTGGTTTTTTGATACCTGTCAGTCAAAGAGGGTTAGCCACATAAATGCTGCTCATGAATTTGTCATTAATAAAAGTTGGTCAGTTACTAAAGCTAACTCTTATATGAACTTGCTGTTGGAGTCCCTATGAAAGTTTTAGTGACTGGGGCGAATGGTTTTTTGGGGACTCACTTAGTAAAGGCATTATCAGAAATACCTATTATTGATGTCCTAACATATACTAGGGATGATGACCTGAATTCATTGTATTTTAAGTTGATTGAGTCAGATTTCATTTTTCATTTGGCAGGAGTTAATAGACCTAAAAATAATGATGAATTTTTTTTTTCTAATATTCAATTGACTTCTGATATTACAAATTTCTTACATAAATACAAGATTAAGTCACCTATATATTTTTCTTCATCAGTGCATGCAGATAATTTGAGTAATTATGGAGTAAGTAAGCTATTTGCTGAAGAATTAATTAAAGATTTATCTAGAAAAAATGGAAATAAAGTTTTTAATGTTAGACTTGTAGGGGTCTTTGGACCGGGAGGAATTCCTTTCTATAATTCTGTAGTTGCTACTTTCTGTAAACAGATTGTTTGTGGTGATAATTTGCTGATTCATGATCCGGACAAAATCATACAACTTATATACATAGATGATCTAATTAAATCAATGAGGCACACGTTGTTAAATCAAAAGTTACTGCCTTACAAACCTGTTAATTCAATTTCTCTAAAACATTTATCCAGTGTAATCAGCTCATTTAGAGATGGCTCTGAAACAAAAATAAATATCAATGAATATTTCTTAAAATGTTTACGAGAAACATATGAATTTTATTTGTGAACTATAACTTTATAGATCATGTAGTGTGCCTACGATAATGAATTTTATCCCAATCCTTTTTTATATATTCCATGGAATTAAGGCCTTAAAAAAATTTCAATTTAACAATTAAATTGTTAAGTGCTTCTTGCGTGTAATTTTAAAACTAACAAATAGATATGCCTACTCAATCAAATCTCTCGCTGGTTAAACGTCTTTGGCACCATTTATCAACTGAACGTCGTTTACAGTTTTGCCTCTTAATGGGGCTCATGATTTTAGTTTCAATTTCTGAAATGTTGAGTGTTGGTGCTCTTTTTCCTTTTCTTCAGACTTTATCAAATCCAGATGTAGTATTTAACTACCCTAATGCACAATATTTTATTAAAACCCTAGGGATTAATTCAGCTGAAGAATTATTATTACCCTTGCTGATTATATTTGGGTTGATGATTATTATTACGGCAATTTTAAAATTATTATTATTATGGGCTAGTTCAAGATTTTCTTTTTCTACGGGCTCTGATATTAGTGCATCAATTTATCGTAGAACACTTTATCAACCATATTCAGTCCATGTAAATAGAAATTCTAGCGAGGTTATTAATGGTATTGTCACCAAGGCAAATGGAGTAATTTATGGAGTTCTTGGCCCTATCTTATCTTTGATTAGTTCCAGTTTTATTCTAATTGCTGTGCTTGCAATATTGATTTCAATAGACTTTATGGTTTCAATTTCAGTTTTTTTTGGATTTGGTGTGCTCTATTGGGTAGTAATTTGGCTTACTCGCTTTAAAAAAATCAATAATAGTAAGTTGATTGCCTGTGAATCAACGCAAGTCATTAAATCTTTGCAAGAAGGCCTTGGCGGTATTCGAGATATTCTTGTTGATGGGAGTCAATCTACATATTGTGACATTTATAAATCTGCTGATTATTCTTTGCGACGTGCGGAAAGTTCTAACCATTTTATTATACACTTTCCTCGCTATGGCTTAGATGCTTTAGGTATGCTGTTCATTTCTATAGCTGCATATTTAGTTTTTAAGCAGTCTGCAGATATTTCTAAGGTAATACCAGTTTTAGGTGTAATGGCGCTGGGGGCTCAGCGTATGCTTCCTCTTATGCAGGTTGTTTATTCTTCATGGTCTAGCGTGCAAGGCTGCCGAATTTCTTTAAGTGATACCCTAAACCTACTGGATCAGCCTCTTCCACATTATTACAATCAGGGGGGGGGGATTTCACTAAATTTCTCAAATAAAATAACTTTAAAGGCTGTATCGTTTCGTTATAACGATAATGCGCCATTCATATTTAAGGAACTTAATCTTGAAATATTAAAAGGTAGTTGTATTGGTTTTATTGGAAAAACAGGAAGCGGTAAAAGTACATTGATAGATATTATTATGAGTTTATTAGCTCCTACACAAGGTGTTTTAATGGTCGATTCTCAGATTATTACCGCTGAAAATCAACGTGCTTGGCAATCGCATATTGCACATGTGCCGCAGGCAATTTTTTTAACAGATAGCACTATTGAAGAGAATATTGCTTTTGGTCAACCTAAAAATAAAATTAACCGCCAGCGAGTTATTCAAGCTGCTATGGATGCAAAAATTTCAGACTTTATAGAAACTTTACCTTCTAAGTATGAAACAGTTATCGGCGAACGTGGAGTTCGTCTCTCTGGTGGGCAGAGGCAACGACTTGGTATAGCAAGAGCCCTTTATAAAAAGGCAGATGTAATTATCTTTGATGAGGCTACAAGTGCACTTGATAGCATAACAGAGGCTGATGTCATAGATAGCCTTGATGATTTAAGTAAAAATAATACAATTTTGATAGTTGCACATCGCCTAACTACGCTAAAGAAGTGCTCTCAAATTGTGGAAATTGTTGACGGTAGAGTTAAGCGCATTGGCAGTTACGAGGAGATCGTACTAAATAAATCTACATAATAAAATTTTACGTAAGTTAATTTACTTATTAATTTATTCATTAGCTTATCGATTTCCACAAGTTTTCTATTCAGAATTTAAGCGAAATTTAACGTATAGTTTGGCAAAGAAGGATAAAAGAATTTTTTTGAGTTTAAATTTGTATCTAGTTGAGAGTACTTCTTATGAATTCGATTTAGGGATATTATTTTTAAAAGTATAGCTAATAATACATAACGTTCTTCAAATAACTGAAAGCTACTTTCATTTCAAGAGATTCCAAGAGAAATTACAAGATGAATTTAAAATTATGATCCCATACGGAAAACATCATATTGATGAAAAAGATATTGAAGCAGTCGTTAATCTTTTGAGGACTGGCCCATTAACTCAGGGGAAGACTGTTGATATCTTTGAACAGACAGTTGCAAATTATGTAAACGCAAAATATGCTGTTGCAGTTTCAAGTGGTACAGCAGCACTTCATCTAGCAGCATTAGCAGCAGGAGTTGGCCCTAAGAGCACATTAATTACAAGTCCTATAACCTTTGTAGCTAGTGCTAATGCTGGTATTTATGCTGGCGGTAATGTTGTGTTTGCTGACATTGATTCCGATACCATAAATATGTCCCCAGTTGCATTGAGATTTGCCTTGGAGAAAAATCCAAACACTAGAGCTGTAGTTCCCGTCCATTTTTCAGGCTTACCGTGCGATATGCCAGCAATTAAGAGTCTTGCTGATGATGCGGGTGCAATCGTCATTGAAGATGCGGCTCACGCGCTTGGCGCAGTCTATCCGGACGGTCGTCGTGTTGGATGTTGCTCCCATTCTTTAATGACGGTTTTTTCTTTTCACCCCGTTAAAGCAATAGCTGCTGGAGAGGGTGGCATGATCACTACAAACGATCATAATGTTTACCGTAATTTGTTACGCTTAAGAAGTCATGGTATTAATAAGCTTGACGATCCATGGATAGAAATAGATCAGAGCCAAACTAATGGAGAGGTAAATCCTTGGTATTACGAAATGCAGACACTTGGTTTTCATTATCGAATTACTGATATCCAGTGTGCGTTGGCGCTCTCTCAATTTAATAAGTTAGACCAATTTATTTTGCGCAGAAAAGAATTGGTTAATCGATATGATGCAAAATTTTCTTTGATGAGAAATTGTAGGCCGGCTCAGACTTCTGGGCGTGATCAGAGCGGCCATCATCTTTATGTACTTAGGATAGACTTTGCTTCCATTGCCTTGAGTAGATCACAGTTGATGAATAAATTAAAGGACTATGGAATCGGGAGTCAGGTCCATTATATTCCTGTTCCTGCCCATCCATTTTATCGTCAGCTTGGTTATGACTTGGAGGATTATCCAAATTCACTTAAATATTATTTAGAATGCTTAAGCATTCCCTTATTTTATGACCTCAAAGATGATCAGCAAGATAAAGTTAGCTCAATAATTTTGGAGTTAGTAGGGTGAGGCTTGCTCTTGGAACGGCCCAGTTTGGCTTACCCTATGGAATTTCTAATAAGCTTGGTAAGGTATCTCAGTCAGAGATAAGTAGTATGCTGAGAGTTGCCAGTAAGGCCGGTATCGATCTTCTTGATACAGCAATTAGTTATGGTGAGAGCGAATCCTGTCTTGGTGCCGCAGATGTAAGCAATTTTAGAATTATTACAAAGCTTCCATCTTTGCCAATTGACTGTGGCGATATCAGTAATTGGGTGAATAAACATGTTAATGCTTCATTAACCAGACTTTGTGTGAAAAATTTAGATACTTTGTTGTTGCACAATTCTGAGAACTTGTTGAGTAATAATGGTGGGCTGCTCTATCAAGAACTACAACAATTGAAAATTAATAATAAAGTGGAAAAAATTGGAATATCCATTTATTCTCCGCGTGAACTAGATGCAATTTATGAAAAGTTCAATGTTGATCTTATTCAGACACCTTTTAATCTTATCGATCAGAGAATTTACTTAAGCGGTTGGTTGGATGAATTAAAAGCAAAAAATGTTGAGGTTCATGCTAGATCAATTTTTTTACAGGGGCTACTACTTATGAAAAGAGATGCAATACCCAGTAGATTTTGCGCATGGAATTTTTTATGGGACAAATGGAATGCTTGGCTTGATAATAATAAAGCTTCAGCAGTTAAAGCTTGCCTAGACTTTGTTCAATCATTTAATCAATTTGACAGGATTATTGTTGGTGTTGATACAACTATCCAATTAAATGATTTAATTAAAATCTTTAATTCTGAAAAACTTGTTGATTTCCCTAAAATTACTTCAAGTGATGAGGATTTAATAAATCCTTCGCGATGGTTTTGATGAAACTTTGTCGAAAAGCTTCTCCTGCCTAACCCGATGAATATGTTGCTTAAATTCAATAAATCAAGAAGATTTTGCATTCTTGCCATCCTTTGAATTAAGTAAAGTGATAATACCAATAAAATAATTGACTAGTTAAATTTTTTAAAAATCAAGTTCATCAGATAACAAACAAGTGTTTTATTGGATTTTAGTAAATTTTCAAGTTGAATAACTTCACTCTTTATTAAAAAGACACCTCATTCCTGTTTTCTTAAGGCGAATAAATATTTATAATATAAAATATAATTAAAAGATTATAAATTCTACTTTTAAATGGAATATAAAATGTATCGAATATCTTCATCAGAAAAAATTCAGTTTGAGAAATTTGGATATTTAGTGATTCCAATGCAAGTTGAGAGAAATAAAATTGATGCAGCTCTCTTAGGGGCTAAGAAAATGAAGCAGCAAGCAATTGAGAGGAGATATCCTCTAACAAGAACTTATTATGATTATCTTTTAGGCTGGAATATGGCTGCAATTGAAGCACCTTTTAATGAAATAATTCTGGATGACAGTGTAAGAGATTTATTTAAAAAAATAAATCTTGGAGCTACTGTTTGCTCGTTGATGGGGTGGCATGACACTTACTGTTCATTATCACGGCTCTTCACCATGGGAGATTACAAATATAGAGGTAATTGGCACCGAGATAACGAAATTACATCCCTTGAAACCCCTCAGAAATGTACCAACGTAGTTCAAGTGGAACTTTATCTTGAAGCGCAGTATGGCTTTAGATACTTAAAAAAAGATTATGACTTGGGAGGTTTTAAATCAGTTATTGGTGATTTAAAAGAAAGCAAAGCTATTGAGTCATTTCCTTTACCCCTTCGACCGCCTTCAGAGAGCTATGAAATTCTGGGTGGAGAGGCTGGCACAATATTACTGTTTAATCCCACAAGAATCCATCAGGGTAGTACCGATGGAAGTCGGATTGATTTTCACATGAGATTTCAAAATACTATGAGTAATGAAAATTTTAATAACCGACTTATACAGAATGATTTTCTTGACTTTAAATGTCTCCCCGAATTATCAGAGCATGCAAATCTTTTAGAAATTCAAGAGAAAAGTCTGCTTCCAAAGACTAAACCAAGAAGTTTAAAAAATAGAATAGTAAATTCAATAAATTACGTGACATGCATAAATAACTTTATTCGAATTGGAAAATCAAAAATTTCTAAAACCGACATCCCAGCATCTTGGCTTCCAGATTATCTATCAAATTCAATTTTTCAAAAATAAATCATTGAAAATTTAACCCCTAATTTATGAAAATTTTAATATTTTAAATAAATTTTTCTGTTTGAATTTTCTTGTGAGTAAATGCGAAACAATGATAACCATTCAATTGGTACGTATCAAATATTAGTAATGTAATTAAAATGCGTAGATTCAAACACGAAGTGCAACACGGTTTAAAGACTGCATAAATACTTCATTGGGGGTTTTAAATCCCAAGCGCTTTCTAGGGCGACTATTGAGTTCTTGTTGGATCATTCTAAGCTCCTGATTGGTCACAGTCGATAGCGGTCTCTTTTTCGGGATGTATTGCCGCAATAGACCATTGAAGTTTTCGTTGGATCCGCGTTGCCAACTAGCAAACGGATCCGCAAAGTACGTCGTTGATTGAAGGGCGGTATCGATTCGCCTGTGTTCAGCAAATTCTTTGCCATTATCAAAAGTCAGGGTTTTAACGAGTGAGGTCACGGGGTTTAATTGGGTGATGATGGCCTGGCTCACCAGATCCGAGGTTTTGTTGCTTACTTTAGCGATCAATGCATAGCCACTCTTGCGCTCCACCAGGGTCACGATGGCTTGCTTGTGATGGGCTCCAATCACCGTATCGCCTTCCCAGTGACCGATTTGGGATCTGGCTTCAATATGCTCGGGTCGCTCGCTAATCGGCCTTCTACCCACAATCTGGCCCCGCCGATCCCGGCCACTGGCATAGCGCTTCTTGCGTTTCTTTTGGCAACGCAGCTGCTCCCAAAGACTGCCGCCAGCGGCTTTATCCGCGTACACATGACGATAAATGGTCTCATGGCTAATACCCACTTGATCTGCGATTTGCTCTGGACTCCACTTTTTATGCAGGCAGGTCACCGCCATATCCCAGTCTTTGGGATTGATGTGGACTGCATTGCGAGAGCCTAAGGAATGCTCCTCTGCTAGCAGGCAGGCTTGTTTAGGTCGATATCCTTTGAGCCCCGTATTGCGCGCCAGCTCCCTACTAATGGTCGACTTATGCCGATCCATCAGTGTTGCTATCTGGCTTTGGGTTTTTCCGTCTTTCATGAGGATATAAATCTGATATCGTTCTTCTTGGCTAAGGTGTTGATAGGTCATGGCGACTTTGACTTGCAGGTCTAGAAGCTTTGGATACTAAAACATCCTTAGCCACTAGGCATTTATCAAAGTTGCACTTCGTAGTTGAATTCACCTTATTTTTTTATGTTTTATTTTTAAATTTGAAGTATTTAGGTTATGAGAATTGTTGCGATTGTTCAAGCCCGTATGGGATCTACTCGACTTCCTAATAAGGTTATGAAGTTGATTAATGGTGTTCCAATGATTGAATTATTACTTCGGAGGTTAAAGCGATCTAAAGAAATTCATCATATTGTGGTTGCTACATCAACGAATAAAAATAATTTATTGCTAATAGAGCATGTACGTAAAATTGGCTTTGCATGTGAACTTGGTAGTGAGACTGATGTAATGCAGCGCTACATTGATGTTGCTAATAAGAGCTGTGCAGATGTGATCGTTCGGATTACTGGGGATTGTCCATTGGTTGACCCAGAATTAGTTGACACTGTAATAAGAGGCTTTAAATCTGGTTCAATTGATTATGTTAGCAATATTGAACCGCCTACATATCCTGACGGATTGGATGTTGAGGTTTTTTCAATTGAGGCACTTAAAAAAGCTAATTTTTTAACAGTAGATTTGTATGACCGTGAGCATGTCACGCCTTATCTTCGGAGAAATAATTTATTTAAGATTTTGTCGATACAACATTCTGAGAATCTGTCGAGTTTGCGGTGGACTGTAGATGAATTAGCAGATTTTGAAACTATTAATCGAGTTTTCAATCACTTTATGCCTAATACCGATTTTACTTGGCATGATGTCCTCGCATTACAGCGTAAAAATCCTGAATTATTTCATCTTAATCAAAATTTTTTTCGAAATGAGGGGGCTTTAATGAGTTTAGGTCAAAAACAATGGAGGCGGGCTAAGCAGATTATTCCTGGCGGTAATATGCTTCTATCTAAACGTCCTGAGATGTTCTTACCAAACCAATGGCCAGTTTATTTTAGCAAGGCAAAGGGGTGTGAATTATGGGATTTAGATGGCAAAAAGTACATAGATGTTTCACTTATGGGGGTTGGGACCAACATACTTGGTTACGGGCACCCTGAAGTAGATTTAGCAGTATGTCAAGCGATAAATGCTGGGAATATGTCATCTCTTAATTGTTCTGAAGAGGTCTTGCTGGCAGAAGAGTTGATTCAATTGCATCCATGGGCAGATATGGTACGGTTTGCTCGCTCAGGGGGGGAGGCCAACGCTATTGCGATTCGTATTGCTCGCTCAGCATCTGGTAAGGATAAGGTCGCTATTTGCGGATATCATGGTTGGCATGATTGGTACCTAGCTTCAAATCTTGGCATGGATAAAAGCTTAGATGGCCACCTATTGCCTGGACTAGAGCCCAATGGGGTGCCTCGCAATTTAAAAGATACAGTTTTTTCATTTAACTACAATAATTTTGCTGAGCTGGAGAGGCTGGTGAATAATCATGACATCGGCGTTATAAAAATGGAGGTTATGCGAAACAAGGAGCCAGAGAATGAATTTCTACACAAAGTTCGTAAATTAGCAACAGATCGTAATATCGTACTGATATTCGATGAGTGTACGTCTGGTTTTCGTGAATCTTTTGGCGGATTGCATAAGAAATTTGGTGTTGAGCCTGATATGGCAATATTTGGTAAAGCTCTTGGTAATGGCTATGCTATTTCTGCAATAATTGGAAAGCGGGACGTAATGGAAGCCGCTCAAAATACTTTTATTAGCAGCACTTTTTGGACTGAGAGAATTGGCCCGACTGCTGCATTAGCCTCTTTAAAGGTAATGCAGAGTATTAGGTCGTGGGAAACTATCACCCATATTGGATTGAATATTCGAAAAGAATGGCAAAGGCTGGCTGAAAAAAACGGACTTAAGATTGACTGCTGGGGTCTACCTGCTTTAACCGGGTTTACCTTTAAAAGTGTTAATGCTTTGGCGTATAAGACATTAATATCCCAAGAGATGTTAGCCAAGGGTTATCTAGCTGGAAATTGTATTTATGTTTGTGTCGATCACACCTCTAAAATCATAGAAGATTATCTTTATCACCTTTCACCAATTTTTACATTAATAAAAGAGTGCGAAGAGGGGCGAGATGTGATGACTCTTTTGAAAGGGCCCATATGTCATGACGGATTCAGACGGCTTAACTAAATAAATGAAAATTATTTTTCGGACTGATGCATCATTGGAGATTGGCACGGGTCATGTTATCCGCTGTTTGACGCTGGCAAATATTTTGAAGCGTTTAGGCTGGCAATGTAAATTTATTTGTCGCGAACATCACGGTAATTTAGTAGACCATATTAGAAGTTGTGGATATGATGTGGGAGTTTTACCAATTGCTAACAATGACTTAGTTATTAAAAAGACTGGGTCTGAAAAAAGATCTAATTACTCTAAATGGCTCGGTTCTGATTGGCGCATTGATGCAGAACAAACTAAAATTTGCATTGGTGGTGAAGTTGTTGATTGGCTGATTGTTGATCATTATGCTATCGACATTCGGTGGGAGAGTGAGCTCCGTGATGTATGTCACAGGCTCATGGTAATTGATGATCTTGCGAATCGCAGACATGACTGCGATATTCTATTGGATCAGAATCTTGGTCGAATAGAATTTGATTATGCTCAGCTCACATCCGAAAACTGCTTAATTTTGCTGGGGCCGAATTATGCCTTACTTCGCTCAGAGTTTCATCAATTACGCAAATGTAGTTTAAAACGCAGGACAATACCCAAAATGGAGCATCTCTTGATTAGTATGGGGGGGGTGGATAAGTCGAATACTACCGAACATATTCTGGAGACTCTTAAAAGTTGCAAGTTACCATCTGAACTTCGTATAACTGTTGTTATGGGTATTCATGCACCCTGGTTAAATAGAGTGCAGTTATGTGCCACAAAAATGCCATATTTAACAGAGGTCAAGGTTAATGTAACAAACATGGCAAAATTGATGACGATTAGCGACTTGGCTATTGGTGCGGCAGGATCGGCATCATGGGAGCGATGTTGCTTGGGTTTGCCATCATTAATTAAAATTAATGCCGATAATCAATTGCACATTGCTAATGCGCTACAAAAAATGGGTGCAGCAAAAATCTTTACTGAAAGAGAAGGGGTAGGTACTTTACCAACTGTCATAACAAAATTAGTAGATAACACGCAAGCTCTTTCTGATTTAAGTCGCATCTCATCAAAAATAACTGACGGTTATGGCACTAGACGAGTATCTGAGTATTTGGTAAGGATCAAAAATTGAGGATAACTTTATTGTGTAGCGATCCGCTACATCCTGTTAATGCCTATCTTGACCGCTGGATTCAGTCGAACAGTCATGAACATAGTATTAGTCTGGTACGATCAAAAATTGATTTACCCGGTGGAGATGTGCTTTTTTTAATTTCTTGTTGTGAAATTATTGGAGAATCAAATAGGTCAAAATATCGTAAAGTTTTGGTAGTGCACGCCAGCGATTTACCTAAAGGTCGAGGCTGGAGTCCACATATATGGCAAATTTTAGATGGTAAGGAACAGATCACGGTTAGTTTGTTGGAGGCAGACGATAAAGTAGATAGTGGGCCTATATGGAAAAAAATGATTATTTTCATTCCCAAGCATATGCTTTGGAGTGAAATTAATCATGAACTATTTAATGCAGAAATTTCTTTAATTGATTTTGCAGTTAACCAATTTGATCAAGTTATTCCTGTTCAACAAGATAGGAATATTGAGTCTTCTTACTTTTCCCTCAGAAAACCGGCTGATAGTAAAATTGATCCTAATGAATCAATTGCTAATCAGTTTAATCAGCTTCGCGTTTGCGATCCTGTTCGTTTCCCAGCATACTTTGAATTATATGGATTCAAGTACAAATTAACACTAGAAAAAATAAATACTGCATAGATTAATTATAAAAGCTATTTGAGCTATGAATCTTATAGATATCATTTTATGGGATGTATATGCAATTTAGGAGAGTGAAATGATCAAGATTGGTAATTCAAGAATCGGAATAACTGAGCCACCGTTTATAATTGCAGAAATGTCGGGCAATCATAATCAGTCACTTGAGCGAGCCTTAGAAATTGTTGATATGGCAGCCAAGACTGGAGCTCACGCACTAAAAATTCAAACTTATACCCCTGACACAATGACCCTAGACTTGGATAAGGGTGAATTTCATATTAATGATTCAAATAGTCTTTGGTCTGGCACATCGCTGTATAAACTTTATGGCATGGCTCAAACGCCTTGGGAGTGGCATAAACCTATTTTTAGTCGAGCTATTGAGCTTGGCATGATCCCGTTTAGTACACCTTTTGATGAATCAGCAGTAGACTTTCTTGAAACTCTAAATGTGCCATGCTACAAAATTGCATCATTTGAAAATACGGATTTGCAATTAATCCGCAGGGTTGCGGCTACTGGTAAGCCTGTTTTTATTTCGACTGGAATGGCAACCTTATCTGATTTAGATGATATAGTAAAAGTGTCCCGCGAATCAGGATGTAAAGAGCTTATTCTTCTTAAGTGCACAAGTGCATATCCAGCCATGCCAGAAGATGCTAACATTTTGACTATTCCTCACTTGCGTGAATTATTCGGGTGTGAAGTAGGGCTTTCCGACCACACGATGGGTATTGGTGTTTCTTTGGCCAGTGTAGCGTTGGGTGCTACAGTAATTGAAAAGCACTTCACGCTTGATCGATCTGACGGGGGAGTTGATAGCACATTTTCAATGGAGCCCCCTGAAATGGCGCAGTTAGTAATTGAAGCAAAGCGTGCTTGGCACTCCATTGGAAAAGTGAATTACAGCCTAACAGACTCTGAAAAGAAATCAATGATATTTCGTCGGTCTTTATATATTGTTAAGGATATGCGAGCTGGAGATGTTTTAGGTATGGAGAATTTAAAAGCTATTAGACCTGGTTTTGGACTTGCGCCAAAACACCTTACTAAAGTTATTGGAAAAAGTGTGACACGCGATGTTGACCGTGGAACCCCACTTAATTGGGACTTTATTAAGTGAGTTTTTTAATTGGCAAAACTGTAAACTTTATTCCAGAGGAGGTGAAGCTTGCTTTGACTGCTGAAAAATGGGCGGAGTCTGAATTATTTAATGGCCTCTCCCCTAACTCGAGAATCAGTAATGAGGCTGTTTGGGATGAGGTGTTATCTTCTTGTAATTATTTACCGGCGACATATACCAACTCAAATATCTTATATCAATGGCAATATCAACAGGGGCTAGATGGTTGCTGTCAAGATTTATCAATAATTATTAACTCGAACAACAAACCTGTAGCAATTTGGCCATTAAGCTTGTCAAAAATTGATAATTTCTATTCATTGACTTCACATGGTCTTCCAGTTCACCCACCTTTATTTGTGAAGGGCTGTTCCGTTTCCATTCAAAAAAGAATTATTAAGTGTTGTTTTGAGTTATCCAATATTATTTCTAATGTTTCAGGAATTAAAATGTGGCAGAGTTCTGACTCATTTTTAGATTTAAATGGACTAAGTAGTTGGCACATATTAGCAAAGGGGGGGGGCGCTAAAAGTGTACTTGCCTACGACTTATTTATCGATCTCCGTCAAGATTTAAATCAAATTAAAAGTGGATTTCGTAGAAGTTACAGATCTCTTGTAAATTCTGGACTTAAGAATTGGACTGTAGGCATTCTTGATGTCCCTAATAAAAAAGTTTGGCAATCTTTCAAAGACTTACACAAAAAAGTTGCTGGCCGAACAACTAGAAACAACGAGACGTGGGAAATCCAGTTCAATGATATTGCAAATCAGCAAGCTTTTTTAATTTATCTACTGAATAATGACGGCGAAATGGATGGGGCAGGATTTTTTAACTTTACAAAGGATGAGGGTTTGTATTCGGTTGCTGCATATAAACGCGAGTTATTTGATAAACCGCTTGGTCATGTTGTTCAGTATCGAGCAATTCAAGAGTTAAAAAAGCGCAAAGTTCGTTGGTACAAGTTAGGTTCCCGACCATATGCTACCGATAATCCGCCACCTTCAAAAAAAGAAATTTCGATTGGTGAGTTTAAGCAAGGATTTGCATCGCATATTTTTCCACGTTACTTAATTACTCATTTTGTAAAAGATCCAAACCTGAATAATTCTAAGGGTTAGTGCCTTGATGCAAACCTATTTTCTTTGGCCTAAATGCAGTGTTCTAAAGGCGCTTTGGTATATGTATCAAATGAAACCAATAGTGGTCATAGAAAATCATTTAAGAGAGATGTTTCCATCGGGATACCCAGTTCTTTGCTCTAGTGGTCGAGCAGCTCTTAATCTTGTACTGACTCAAAAAGGAGCAAATAGAGGCGATTTTGTTGGCGTATTTCCCTTTGCAAGCCATTGCGTGCTTGACTCCATATCACGCATAGCAACCCCATTATGCGGCCCAACTTCATTAGAGGCTAGCCTGAGGGTTGTATATCATCAATGGGGTTTTATGCAGGAAGAATTTTTATCGCCTAATTCGATTGAGGATTGTGTTGACACTCTTTGTTTGCCTGGAACTAAATTGTTTCCAGGCGGGGGGGGGTATGAAATTTGGTCCCTACCAAAAATTCTCGGTACAAGTTCTGGGGGTGTTCTTTGGTGTAGAGATAAAGATGCAGCTGATGCGATTAAAGCAAAAAGAGATCAACGAGGGGGGGGCTTTTTGGGATGGGTAATGCGCTTATTAGGATATCAGTTTCCGTCCACACAAAAATATTGGCATGGAACTGAATCAAGTATTGGGGGTGTGTCGCTTCTGCAGACTGGGGAAATACTTCATGCAATAAAAAATTGGGATATGGTTGTAAAAGATCGAATAATCAAGTTAGAAATGGTTTGGCCTTATGCTGTTAAGTGGTTACAAAAACCTCATAATCGTCTACCACCGGTTGTACCTGTCGAATGTACCCTTACTGATGAAGAGGTTTTGGAGTGTGGCATTTCAACAGGTTATCGAATGTTTGAGAGAGTGGATAAACATGGAGGTCGCCAACTTATAAAGACTCTACCAATACCAATTCATCAAGATATCTCGTTGGATAAATTTGCTTTTATGATTACTCAAATAAACAGAAGTAAGAGAGTTTAGTGAATAAAATGTATGTCGGGTATGCAAGAAATCATAAAGAAATTCAGTTGGCTATCAAGTTAGCTGCTGAGACATTTTTATTAAATCAAAAACCAGATTTAGCTATAGAGAATAAAGGCGTTGCAATGTCTTTTGGAACGGATCTGAAAAATAGTGATGTTATCGTTATGGTTGGGGATAATAATGAGCTAATCGGAACATGTTTTTTGATAGACAGGTTTTTTATAAAGGAATCATTACGACTTAAGGGAACTTTTTTGAGTTCTATTTGTATACAAAAGCTAGCTCGAGGAAAAGGTTTATCTAAAAAATTAATGACTTATGCATTAGAAGCCTGTGAGAGACGAAATTCGGATTTTGCCATTTTGATTGCTAGAAAAGCGGTCGATTATTTTTATTTGAAATTTGGATTTTGGGGTATTTCAGCATACTCAAGATTAAATTTCAAACTTAAAAAAAATGATTTTATCGAAGATTTATATAAGGTAGAACCTATAACCAGAAGTGATCTTTCTCGAGTTGGAAAAATTTATACTAATGTATATTTGAGATTAAATGGAGCATGTGAGCGCTCTAGTGATCATTGGAACCATATTTTGTGGAACGCTCAAAGGCAAGGAGTTTCTTTTATGGGTTTTAAAAAAAAACAAAGTGTTGTCGGTTATATCTTGAGCAATGGATCTGAAATTTATGAAATTGGAGCAAATTCTCATACTAATTATTTAGATCTTTTGGCCAGCTTTCAATGTAAGAGTTTTAGTAATGACTTAACACTTCACGCTTCAATAGAACATCCAATTCTTGCAGAATTAGGCGATGTTGATTTCTCTACAGTTTCAAGACAGTGTAATTATGGTGGGCATATGGTGAAAATAATTGCTGTTGAAAAACTATCAGAAATTCTACGCAAGAAGATTTTAATTAATTGTGATAGTGAAATTAAGTGTGGTAATGAGGTAATGTTTAACGATTTTGGAATTGACTTCCGCGAACGTGATGCATTTGTTAGTTCTAATACTTCTGTTGATGACCACAAAAATACGTGTCATTTAATGGGGGCTAGTTATTTATCAGTAGATCAAAGAGTTCTCACGCTTTTACAATTGAGACCTTTTAATATATTGCACTTTGATCAAATCTAATGCTTAAATTAATTGCTTGATATCGGGGAGTGGTAAGTAATGAGTAAAAATATTTGGGAAAAACGGTATTTAGAAAAAGATCGAATTGCTAAATACCCTTTTGATCAAATTGTTAGTATGGTTATGCGGCATTTTTCATCTGTCCAAGATCGCTCTGCTATTCGTATTCTTGATTATGGTTCTGGAGGCGGAAATAATTTCTGGTTTCTTGTTCGGGAAAGATTTGATGCATATGCATGCGATATTTCCTCGGCGGCAATTAATTTGACCAGTCGCCGATTGATTGAGGAGGGTTTTAATCTGCCTGAAAAGCACTTTGTGGTGATCGATGAAAGAGGCTCAATGCCTTATCCTGATAATTTTTTTTCCGCTATAGTTGATCGAGAATCTTTGTGTCAGTCGAGTTGGATAGACATCAAGGAACGTGTTAAAGAGTTTTCCAGAATATTATCTCCTGGTGGATTTTATCTGGGGATTAATTTTTCGTGCAATCACCCTGGTATTAAAAAGGCTGACTATCAAGGTAATGGTGATTGGAATAATTTTCAAACTGGCCTTTTTAAAAATCAAGGATCCCGGCATTTGTTTAGTGTTAACGAAATCCAAGAGTTATTTGCGGATTGGAATATTGAGTTTTTAGTCGAAAAAAATTTTAATTGTTTAATTGGTAATTCAGAAGATATAGAAACTTCTGAGTTTATAATTTCAGCACAGATTTTAAAAAAATCGGGTGATTTATGAGTCGTCAATTTCGACTTTTAATTGGCGTTATCGGGAATGATATTCATATTGTTGCTAACATTATTCTTGCTCGCGGTCTTCGTCAGAGTGGCTATGCTGTTTGTAATATTGGAGTAAATTCGACACCGCTAGATTTTGTAGCGGCATCAGCAGAGTTTGAGGCTGATGTTGTTATTGTTAGTTCTATCAATGGAGAAGCTGAGGGCTGGGTTTCTAACTTACGTTTGGCTTTTAATGCGGCTGGTCAAAATAAAATTCTCTTGTACATTGGGGGTAATTTGGCAGTAGGTAATCAGCCTAAAAAATTAGTTGAGCAACGCTATATCGAATTTGGCTTTGACCGCGCTTATCATCAACCACCAAACTTTGATGTACTGTTTGATGACCTTGCAACCGATTTACAAGGTTGAGCAAGATGGAGATTCCAGATTTTTTACTTAAACGTAAAATATTACGTAATCATCCACTTCTGCGGGATATATCCGATACCGCCGCACTAGATTTTCTAGCAAAACTTTCCCCTGAATGTTTTGCTTCCGTAGCATATTCTCGGCGAGGTGCTTGCCCATACCTGCAACCTAGGGGCGGATTTTCACTTTGGGAAAAGCAACGTGATTTAACAGTAGCATTAGCTGCTGCTGGAGCAGACTTTATTCCACTCACTATAGATAGCCATACAAGGCACAATGATTATGATAGAGCTGCCAGACTATTGCATAAAAGCGAAGAAACGGGTGAAAATTTATTGAATGGTTATCCACTACTTGCGCATGGCGCTATTTCAACGCGTAAGTTATTTGAGGGCTTAAATAAACCTGTTAGTCTACGTCATGGAACCCCAGATGCCCGTATTTTAGTAGAGGCGGCCCTAGATGCAGGAATTACAGAAATTGAAGGCGGAGGTATATGTTACTGCTTGCCTTATTCGCGTGCATATCCGATTGATAGAGCAATACTTAATTGGCAATATGTAGATCGTTTATGTGCGGAGATGTCAAGTGTTGAGAGGCCAATTCACCGAGAAAGTTTTGGAGCATTGACTGCCACAATGGTCCCGCCTTTCATGGTTGTAGTAATTCAAGTTCTTGAACTTTTACTTGCAGTTCAACAGGGAGTTAAATCTTTCGCAGTCAGTTTTTCACAAACCGGTTCAATGACGCAAGATCTTGCAACGGCACTAGCCCTTCGTAGGGTTGCTGAAAAAGAGTTGGCGCGAGTAGGTGTTAGTGATGTTGTGACGCGCCTTGTTTTTCATCAATGGATGGGGGCATTCCCTCATGATCGGGTTAAAGCTGAGGCGCTCATCGCGCAGGGTGCAGTTATAGCTGCAATATGTAATGCAGATAAAGTTGTAATAAAGACTCGTAATGAGGCAATTGGCGTACCCGATCCGCAAAGCAATGCAGATGCAGTTGTTATGACTCGTTATGCCATGCAGTTATGTTCTGGTCATCAATTATTAGGTGATGATGTTGTTGAGGAAATGAATGCTATCGCTTTTGCTGCATCATATGTCATTGAAGCAGTCTGTAATCTTGATAGAACTCCGCTTTGGGATTGTATTGCTAGGGCTGTTCGAGGCGGTCACATTGATATTCCATTTGCCCCCCACAGGGAGAATGCAAATCGCCTTTGGGCTCTTCGCGACTCTTATCGAAGTATACGCGTAGCTAACGCCGGCTCTGTTCCATTGCCTCAAAGTTTTCTCAGACGCGAAAGAGATAAACTGGGTTCTCGTGCTGGCGACGCAAGTTTAAATCGTATGTTAAATGATATTTTAATCATGGTTAGAGATAATGGAAGGTAACCTTAAAGGGATTTATGGGTGAAAATAAAATATTCGTTGATATTGGATCGACTATTATTAAGTATTTCCGCCTTGGCCAAGAGGGAGAAATTATAGACGGGGGATTTTTTTATCGAGATTATGATCGCCTGGTTAGTGAGCAAATTACAGATATTCTAGAAAAAGAGATTGGATGGATGGAGGGCCGTGATTCTGGAAGAATTTGTTCTTCAGCGAATGGTGGGTTAGCAATTGGAATTGTCGGCTACACTGAATTGTATTCATCATCCTGGGCGGCTAAAGCAGCTTTTAATTCTGGAGCAAATGTTCGTTGGTCAACAGACTTAAAGGAAGTGCATAAATACGACATTACTCCTGTTGATATTTTAGTTATTGCAGGTGGAGCCAACAAAAGTCCAATTAAAAATCAGTTGTTTTGGATTGATGAAATAAATAAGTTGGGTATTAAAAGCGATGCAGTTGTTTTTGCGGGTAATTGTGATTTAGCTGAAAAAGTTAAGTCTATTTGGCCATCTGCTATTATTGCTGATAATGTTCTCGGAGAGGATATGTCTTGGAATGGCCAATCTTTATCTCACATTTTGCGTGCTGCCTACTTGAATGATTTGGTTCTTTCAAAAGGAATAGCTGGTCTAGAAAAATTTAGTGAGGTCCCAATTTTTCCGACCCCTGCCGTGGTTCAAAAAGCATATGATGCTATCCTTTTGGGAGAATCAAGTTTACGTTATCCAACACCATTCGTTTTGATAGATATTGGTGGTGCAACTACAGATCTATTTTATGGTGGGGAATTGGTTGAGGATGGGGTAAATAATCAGCCCTGCCAATCAACTAATAGATATGTTTTTTCTTATCTAGGTGTATCAGCTTCAAAGAATCAACTTCTCAATCATCTATCCCTTCATAAGCACCTCGGAGATTTTTTGCGTGCGCTTGATGAAAAAAGTTCAGAGCAACTCTATCTTGCTCTAAAAGAAGGGTGTGTTGATTGGGTTACTCCAGAATTTTTGGCGGAGGCTTGTTTCTTTTTGGCGCTCAGTGAGTGTTTTAGTGGTTTAGTGGGTGGGCATAAAATTGCAATAGGGCGTGCATCTGCAGTTATAGTTACTGGAGGGGCATCTCAAATATGTGATGAAATCCGACTTCAAAAATTGTTGGATCTATTTGGCGTTGGGCACGTCAAAGTCATACTTGATTATGATTATCAAGTTTGGATTGAGGGTATGACCCAGCTTAATTTAGTTCAAAAAGGATTTGTTGAGTGAAAAAAACTGAGATGATGATGGAAATCACCACTTTTTTTAAAGATCGTGGCTATGCTATCGACAACAAGATAAATCTTTTTGAAGCCGGAGCTATTGACTCCATGAGCATTATAGAGCTTGCTATATTTATTGAGCAGCGGTTCGATGTAAGATTAACACCTTTGCAAATGAATGCCGAACATTTCAAGACGCTAGATTCAATATTTTCTATGCTTGATGGCATCATTGATTAAAAAGTATATTTTTGTTCATGGTTTGGGGCTCTCAAGTACGATCTGGGATCCAATAAGTAAATTCATGCCGACAGCTCTTATTATCGCCAATGATTTGCCAGGACATGGATTGGGCCCCCGGGTTGGGTATGATTTTGCTTCTTTATGGAATTATATCGAGAATTTAGTACCAAAAGAAGAGTGGCAAAGTTCCGTTTTAATTTTACATTCAATGGCCGGAGCATTAATGCCAGAAATTCTAGCTAGTAGTGTTAAGCCGTCATCAATTGTACTTCTTGAGGGTAATGTCATTGACTCTGATTCAAAATTTAGCCATTACATATCAAAGTTAGACATTCATTCTTATGATGAGTATTTACTACGACTTCGACGAAATGCTGCCATGGTATTACGAAGTCATTTGGTGGGGGAATATGAAAGTTATGACCTGAATTATTGGTCAAAAGGTTTTACCGAGGTGGACGCCATTGCTCTTCGTCAAATTGCAAGTAATCTTTTTAAGCGAACTAAATCAGGAAGTATTGCTTTGGCACTTCAAAAAATTTCTTGCCCAGTATTATATTTGCGTGGCGCTCAAAGTGAGTCTTGGGATGATGGAAGAAAATTACTTTCTCATTTAAAAGTACCTGTTTTCGATATCGAAGATGCCGGGCACTATCCGATGATAGATAATCCAAAATTAACAAGCGAAATCATTATGCTCAACAGCTAAAGGAAAATTTTTATGCTTTTTTCGGTTCTAAAAGATCTTGAAAATTCAGTATGTCTTTATGGGGAAAAGGTCGCAATTGTTGATGGTAATATTTGCATTTCATTTTCTACCCTTCACAAACGAATTTGCTCAACTGCGCTAGCACTAATTGATTTTGGAATTAAGCCAGGTGATCGTGTTGGTATCTGTATGGGAAAGTCCATAGATCAAATTATTTCAATAATCGCCGCGTTATATTCCGGAGCTATTTTTGTTCCAATCCTGCCTGGAATTAAGGGTGGAGGAATGTCACACATTATTAAAGATAGTGGGATGACGGCGCTTATTGCAGATCAAAAAAGACTTGAAGAAGTTGAAAGCTTTCATAAGGATGTAAAAATACTAATAGGTTCCGGTGACTTAACTCTTGCTTACCCTAATTTACCCTACCTTTCGCAACATTTTTTTGGGGTTAATGTTTCTTTGCCAGATCGATTGGGTGTTGATTTAGCCGCAATTATTTATTCCTCGGGATCAACGGGTCGCCCCAAGGGAATTATGGTGACTCATCGAAATCTAGCTGACGGCGCACGCATAGTTGCAGGGTATCTTGGAACAGATAAAAGTGATCGTATTGCAAGTATTCTATCGTTTAACTTTGATTATGGACTGAATCAATTGTGGCAGTCTTTGTATACTGGGGCTAGTATTCATCTTCACGAGTTGATTATGCCCAATGACTGCATTCGTTTCATTTCACAAGAAAAAATTACTGCCTTACCCCTAATGCCTGTAATTATGTCTAGATTATTTGACCAACATTTTTTAGATAAAAAAAATATGCCAGATTTATCATCGGTACGATATATTTGCAGTTCGGGCGGTAGGGTCTCTCAAGAAATGCTTGTTAATGTAAATGAGATATTTCCCAAAGCAATTTTTTATTCAATGTATGGACTAACTGAAGCATTTAGGTCAACTTATTTGCCTCCAGAACAGTTGTATCTTCGACCAAATTCAATTGGTAAGGCAATTCCAGATGTCGAAATACTGGTATTAGATGACGCTGGTAATGAATGTTCGCCTGGAGTTACTGGAGAGCTTGTTCACCGAGGGGGATGTATTACTCGTGGATACTGGAATGATCCAGAAAGAACTATTGAAAAATTTCGATCGCACCCAAGATACCCTGGAGAAATTCTTGTTTACTCTGGAGATTTGGTAATAAAAGATAATGAGGGGTTTATTACTTTTGTTATGCGTAAAGACGATATGCTCAAATGCAACGGTATCCGAATTAGTCCAACTGAGATTGAAGAGGTTTTAGAGTGTCATCCTAAAGTTAGGTCAGCGGTTGTATTCGGAATTGAAAATGTTGAAATTGGACATGATATTGTTGCAGCTTACACTTCCAAAGATGGAGCTTCAATTGATAAGGCTGAACTAATACTTTTTTTAAGAAAAAACATTGCAAATCATATGATTCCAAGACATTTTATTCATCACGATAATTTTCAAGCAACTGGAAATCAAGGAAAGATTGATAGGGTTAATGTTAAAGAAAAAACATTATCCATTTTGAGGTTAGATAATTGATTCGCACCAGTCAGTCAGATCTAAGTAATTTGTTCAAAGCACTAAGAATACCGGTTTCTGGCACAGTAATGTTACACGCCGCATTATTTTCTCTTGGGCTCATTGAGGGGGGGGTGAAGGGGTTCTACGATGCGTTGAGAAAACATTTGGGCGAAGAGGGAACAATTATTGTTCCTACATTTTGTTATTCTTACCGCCGAAATGAAATTTATGATGTCGAAAAAACGCCTTCAGCAAAAAGTATAGGAATTTTTTCCGAGTATGTTCGCAAAAAAATAGATTCTGTGAGAAGTTTGGACCCGATGTTTTCAATGGCTGCTATAGGTCCAATGGCCTCAAGTCTTATGGAAAGAAAAAGTAAGGCATCATTTGGGCCAGATTCAATCTATGAAGAATTATTTAATCATGATGCAATCTTTATTGGCATAGGCATCACATATAGCACTGGCTTGACTGGATTTATTCATTTAGAAAAGTTGTCTGATGTGCCCTACCGACAAGATCTTGTCTTGAGGGGTAGATCTCGACTTCTTGATGGAAGTGAGTGTGATGACTATGCTATTCATTATGCTAGAAATGAGGATTTTTTTATTAATGCGCAAACTAATAGAGAGTCAATGGGAGCTCTTTTAGAAAGTTGTGGAGTAAGCACAGAAATTAATTATGGATATTCTAAACATATGAGTCTTAGCGGGCCCGCATGGCAAGAAATTGTTGTATCAGAGTTAAAAAAAGACCCATTTTGCATGCTCCAATTTAACAGTATCAAAATTTAAAGTTTTTAACATAAGTTACAATGAATAAGAAATTTGGTATGCGTTAAATCGCGACAAACTAACTACCCCAATGGCTGGGAACTGAATTTTCAACAATCAAATATTTTATTTTAGGCTTAAGCTATGTTCAATGGCGCAGAAATGCATAAACTTGCAAAACGATTATGGCCAATAAATCGAAGTTTAACAGGCGAGGGGGTAAGGCAAACCCTTCAGATTTTAAAAGAATACAACTGTCAAATGAACATTAGTGAGGTGCCAAGTGGAACTCGTTGCTACGATTGGACAGTCCCTAAGGAGTGGCGCGTAAAAGAAGCTTACATAATTTGTCCAGCCGGTAATAAATTATGCGACTTTCAAGTAAATAATCTACATCTTGTCGGTTACAGTAGGCCATTTATTGGTGACTTACCACTTGATAAGCTTCAAGAGCACCTTTTCTCACTGCCTGAACAACCAAATGCAATCCCGTATGTTACATCATACTATACAGATAGCTGGGGTTTTTGTATTTCAAACGCTCAGCGAATGAATCTGATCAAAGGAAACTATAGGGTTGTTGTAAATACAGAGCTATTTGATGGAAGCTTGAGTTATGGAGAAATCTTAATACCTGGAATTAAGGCACAGGAGATTTTTATTTCAACTTACATCTGCCATCCATCCATGGCGAATAATGAAATTTCAGGCCCCGTAGTTGCCACATTCTTAGCAAATTGGATTCGAGGCTTACCTAAACTTAGGTATAGTTATCGTTTTGTATTTGTGCCGGAAACAATTGGTTCGATTGTTTACATAAGTAAACATATGGAAACGTTAAAAAAAAATGTGGTTGCTGGTTTTAATGTATCTTGTGTTGGAGATGATCGGGCTTATTCTTATTTGCCTTCACGCAAAGGTAACACGATAAGTGATGTTGCTGCTCAGCATATACTGAAATGGACCGACAAAAATTTCATAAGATATTCTTGGGCGGAAAGAGGAAGTGATGAGCGTCAATACTGCTCCCCGGGCGTTGATTTGCCAATTGCTTCAATTATGCGTTCTAAATACGGTGAGTATCCTGAATACCATACATCATTGGATGATTTAGAGCGTGTTGTCACCCCTAGCGGGCTAGAAGGAGGTTTTTCTGTCCTTAAAAAAACAATTGAATCGCTTGAGAGTAATTATTATTTAATGGCAACCAATATTTGTGAGCCACAGCTTTCAATTAGAGGGTTGAGTCGTGAAGTTTCCGCAAGAAAAAATAGCAGTAAGAATAAGTTAATTATGGATGTATTGACGTGGGCGGACGGAAATAATTCTATTTTCGAAATTGCTGATAATTGTCAGTGCCCTGTATGGGAACTATATGAAATAGTGGATGAATTACTTCAAAAAGGTCTCCTGAAGAAAATAGATGGCCCTTTATTAAACTAAATTTAAAGTTGCAAGTTTTATTGCTGAAAAATTCCGAATGAAATTCTTAATGCTAATTTTTTGCGGATGGGTCAGGCGACGAGAGCGCAAAAGCTTTCGTATGCTTATTCGAGGGTATCGAAAGTTAAAATCTACTAATCAGTTAAGTAATATCTTTAAGATCAAAGAGATATTATCTAAAACAGAGATTGTGATTCCCCAAAAATTTTCAAGATATTTTTTTGGGGCTGGTTTGCCTAATGCAGAAATTGCTATTCGGCAACGTCTTTTGGTTGAAATTGCCCATAGTCGTTTAAGTAGAGCGCTTTTAATTGCTTCCGCATCTTTTGATTTTAAGGTACGGGCTCCACTGCCAAGAGAGTGGAGAAGAATTATTTCTGAACAAGGGTTCACCGTAGATCATTTAATATGTAAGATACTTTGGCAATTATTTATATGCCGTAATTTTGCAAAGGGAATACTAATAATATTTCGACGTTCTATAGAAGGTATAAAAAATTCATTAATTTCGGTAAATTCAGTTTCCGTAAAGCACATTTTTTTTTGTAATTTATCGGCAGATAATATTCCAACAAATCAAAGTGTAAAACAAAAATATGACTTCATTAGTTGGTACCTTCAGTGGCAGGGAAGATCTAATTCTTTAGAGAGTATTCATCACAATGTGCCAAATGTAGCTTCCATAAATTTTTATGGGACTTCAATAAATTACAAGTCAAGTCCAATTCCTCCATTAAATAATTTTTTTCAAGTTTTTAGGTTTATATTTTGGTCTATTAACTCTATTCTTATAACTTTTTGGGATTGCATAAGGGGGTGTTGGTGGAGTCCATTGATGTTGAGAGATGCTTCAGATGCAGTAATTATTCGTTTTTTAGAAGTTTTTTCACTTCCATCAGAGTATTATTTCAATAACACTCAAATGATGTACCGTCCGCTTTGGACTTATGAGGCCGAGGCAAAGGGTGTTTTACTTACGTATTATTTTTATTCCACCAATAATGAGTTATTTAATCAAGTTGATGGGAGTAAATCGCCAAATTTTGGGTTTTACCCATTAACCTGGCCAAAATATTTGGTTTGGGATGAATTCCAAGCGGAATTTGTAAAAAACAATGATTTGAATAATGGTGATATTGAGGTGGTTGGTCCAATTTGGTTTAGCGATAATGGAAAAGAAGTTGAGTTGAATCAAATTAAATCAATTGTAATCTTTGATACGCAACCTCTTCGAGAGCATTTGCATTGTTTAGCGGCTGCCCCACTTGAATATCATGTTCCTGCTATTTCGAGAAATTTCTTTTATGACATAAATGAAGTTGCTAACAATTTAGGAATTCAAATTCTTATTAAAAGAAAACGAAATATAGGTAAAAAAGTACACCCCTCATACACAAAAGTGATGGAAAGTCTATCCAGGGAGTCTCATATTTCAATCATTGACTCAGGAGTTTCCGCGATAAGATTGATTCAGTCGAAGTCGGTTGAAGCTGTTGTTTGCCAACCATTTTCTTCGGTCGCTCTTATCGCGAGTATGCTAAAAAAGTCGGTTATTTATTATGATCCATCTGGAGTGATAAGTAAGAATGACTATGGTGCTCACGGCATTCCTGTGATTACAGGGATACGAGATCTGGAAAGCTGGATGCAAAAAGTTTAATTTAAATTGTTTAATTAAAATAATATCTTTTTATACTGTAGAACACTTTTTAACACGATTGACAATTTTAGTGAAGTACAATTAACTACTCACCTTTATCCTATTAAAAGAGATGGGGTTATGAAATTTATAAATTTAGGCTTATTGATGCGAAAATAAATCTGAAATTATTTTTTAGTGCTATTATTTAATTTCATAAAAGCATGAGAATTAATATATTGGTTAAAAAGCTGAAAAATTAAGTGGCATTATATGTAATGATTAAAGGCATTTAAATGAATAATAAAATTATTGAGGTTGGGTACGGTAAAGTAAATAAAGTTAAGATTGGAGATAGACTGCCCTTGGTTTTTATTGGGGGACCGTGCGCAATTGAAAGCCAAAGTCACGCATTTAAAATGGCTGAAGCGATAAACAATATATGTCAGAAAGTTGATGTTCAATGGATTTATAAATCCAGCTATGATAAGGATTGCCGCTCTGCCCCCGATAGTTATCATGGCTTGGGTGTCGATAATGGTTTGCGTATCTTAGCTGATATTCGTGAGGAATTTGGCGTTCCTGTTGTTTCAGACTTTTCCGACCCTGCATGGGCTAAGGCAACTGGCGAAGTATGCGATATGGTACAAGTCCCTGCATACTTATGTCGTCAGACTTCAATATTACGAGCTGCGGCACATACTAAGCGCCCTATACATTTAAAAAAGGGGCAATTTATGAGTCCTTGGAATATGAAGAACTCAGTTCGAAAAATTGAAGCTGCCGGAAATAACCAGATTCTTCTGGCTGATCGTGGGACATTTTTCGGTTACAACATGCTTGTAAATGATTTTACTTGTTTCCCGATAATGGCAAAAACTGGTTATCCCGTTTGTTTTGATGCTTCACACTCAATACAACTACCTACTTCAATGGGGAATATATCAGGTGGTCAGCGAGAGTTTATTCCCTACCTTGTTCGTGCTGCTGCGGCATGCGGAATTAATGCATTATTTATTGAGACACATAACGACCCAGATCATGCGATGTCAGATGCAAATACCGTAATGAACATTAAGCATCTTGAAAATGTGTTAAGTCAGGCTAAGGCGGCTCATAAGTTTCGTCTTGAAATGCTAGAAAAATTTGGGGAAGATAATGTCCATACTGATTAATACTAAGGTAAAGGACGTAATGATTTTTTATGATTATGTGCCTAAAGTTACAAGAGAAACAATTCTAAAGGAAGCGCTTGAGGAGATGGGGCGCACTCGACTTGGTATAGTTTGCGTCATTGATCAAAGTAAAAAGTTGCTGGGCATCATAACCGATGGAGACATTCGCCGAAAACTATTAAATGTACAAAAGCCATTTTCTGCATTTTTTGTGGATGATGTATTAGATCACTCAATAAAAAGCCCATATATTATTAAGCCCGAAGATGCTCTTATGAGAGCTCTTGATGTTATGGAGGAGAGACAGATATGGGATTTACCGGTTGTTGACAATGGTACTTTGATTGGTTTGCTTCATTTGCATCGAGTAGTAAAAATACTTATGGAGAATAAAGGCTGATGCTTTCAGGGAATGATGCCCTTAATTTCTTGGCATTAGATATTAATGAAGAAGATCCCGGAGAATCCTCGCATTGGAAAAAGTACCATTCATCATTTGAGTTCAATGGATCAAGTTTCAATGGACTTCAAGGCTTTGGCGGACTAAGAAAGCCACGCAAAGGTCTTTTTAGGGCCTTTGAAACCTTTTTACAATTGAAATATAGAAAAATCTCAGAAGGTGATAACTTTTTTTACCTTGACAAAATGGCCGCAACAATTGCTTTAGCTCAGGATAGGAATTACGACCTTGATTTTCTTCGTCAAACCTTAACAATTTCTTTTTTGAGAAATCGAATTCCAAAGCTGGCAAAAGGAATGTCAACAGTTTGTGTGATTGGAGATGGATTCGGCTCAATGACCTCGTTACTGCTAGCTAGCAATTCTGCGTCAAGAATCATATTGGTTAACCTCACAAAGACTTTGCTTGTAGATCTTTGGTATTTAAAATTATGGTTAGGGGATGATTTGTTTGATCGAACAGTTTGTTTGGTAACTAGTAGAGAGGAATTAAAATCTGCACTAAAGAAACCGATTGATTGTTCAGCAAATACTTGTCAAATTATTGCGATACGTGCAATTAATCATGATTTAATTAGATATTGTTCCGTTGAGTTGGCAATTAATATTGCATCAATGCAAGAAATGAATCCAAGTGCAATATCACAATATTTTACTGATTTGCGAATGTCTACGACTATTAATTCGCTTTACTTTTACTGTTGTAATCGGCAAGAAAAATATCTACCCGATGGCACTGTGACTAAATTTTCTGATTATCCATGGTCTGTCCATGATCAATTTTTGGTTGATGAGTTGTGTCCTTGGCATCAGGAATATTATAGATTTAAGCCACCATTTTTCAAACCTTATGACGGTTTGATCCAACATCGATTGGCTATCTTAAAGAAAATTAATTAGTCTAGGATCGGGCATGAAGAAAATATTTGAAAAAAGAAAAAACCTCAAGCATAGATTAAGAAAGCGTGAGCAATTGTTCGCCGGTTGGGTAAGTTATTCTCACCCATCAATTACTGAAACCTTTGCGAGGTCAGGATTTGATTTTATGTTTATCGACATGGAGCATTCTACTATTTCGATTGAGCAAGGGCAGAGGATTATTGCCGCCAGTCAATTTGAGGGGGTGCCTTGTATTCCGCGCCCAGTATCCCACTCTAATGATTATTTAAAGCCACTATTAGAGTCTGGGGCTGATGGATTATTGATACAGATGGTCGAGACTGCTGATCAGGTTCAGACCTTAATAAATGATGTTAAGTATCCTCCTATTGGTAAAAGAACTTATGGTGTGAATAGAGCTCAGGCATATGGTTTTGATTTTGACGAGTACATAAATAATTGGAATGAAACATCTTCTTTTCTTATACAAATTGAATCAATAACTGGGGTTCAAAACATAGAAGAATTGTTGAGTTTTGAGGAGGTTGATGGAGTGATGATTGGCCCATTAGATATATCCGGATCTCTCGGAGTGCCTGGCCAAACAAATCATCCTTTGGTTATTGAGGCCACTAAAAAAGTTATTGCTGCATGTGAACGCTTTGGAAAAAGTTGCGGAACTCAGGTTGCTGATGCAAACTCCAAGAGCGTAGAGGCACTTTTTAAACTTGGATATAATTTTGCAATTTTAGGATCTGATTTATTTGTTTTATGGAAATGGGCTGAGCAAATGCAAATGATGATGAATGCTATGAGAAAAGATACTCAATGAGTCCCTATTTGGAAAAATTATTTAATTTAGAGGGTAAGGTTGCTGCAATAACTGGAGCTGGAGGTCATCTATGCGGTGAAATGGCTCGTGGACTAGTTCGCGTGGGATGTTCAGTTGCAATTCTTGATCTCCGAATTGAAAAGGCTCAGTTGATTGAGGAAGAGTTGCGAAAAGAAGGTTTCAGTAATGTTATATCTTTTGCAGTCGATGTATCAAAAAAAGAAGATCACCAAGCTGCGTTATCTGAGATTATTAAGAGATTTGGTCGAGTGGATATATTGATTAATGGAGCTGGTAAAAATGGTCCAACCCCTTTTTTAGATATCGAACTCAAGGAGTGGTATGAAATTATTGATTCTCAGTTAACAGGTACTTTTTTGGGCTGTCAAGTTTTTGGTGCTCAAATGCTAAGCCAAGGTCAAGGGTCTATTATTAACATTTCTTCAGCTTCTGCGGACCCACCTCTGTCTAAAGCATTTACTTATTCTATTACTAAAGCGGGCATTGTTAATTTAACTAAAAATTTAGCAAGAGAATGGGCGACTCAAGGTGTAAGAGTTAATGCATTGCGGCCAGGTTTTTTGCCCACTGAGTGGAATCGTAAGAATTTCATTACCCCAGAAAGGGAGGCTTCAATTCTTGGGCATACTCCAATGAAGAGATATGGCGAACCTTCTGAATTAGTTGGTGCAATACTTTGGTTATCTTCAGATGCCTCAAGTTTTGTTACTGGAGCTGAAATTGCAGTTGATGGTGGTTTTTCATGCATGACAATATAAAGGTTCCGGCTAATGTCTGATAAAACTGTGGTGATTACTGGCGGTAGTAAAGGAATTGGGTTAAGTATTACCGAGTCATTTTTGGCGACCGGTTTTAACGTTTATGTTGGGGCACGTCACGAGGGAGATTTAAAAAATCTAACTCATCCTAATTTAAAATTTTTGAGAGCAGATGTAAGGATTGAGTCTGATGTAGATAAGTTAATTACTAATGCTGTTAATCAGAGTGGTAGGCTAGATGTTCTTGTTAATAATGCGGGTTACTCTGAGTGGCGACCAATTGAAGCCATTGACCATGAGTTTTTGAGTAATATCTTGGCAACAAATCTAATGAGCGCATTTTGGGGGTGTAAGGCTGCTGTTTCTAATATGACTGAAGGTGGAAGCATAATTAATATTTCTAGTATTGCCGGTAAGCGTGGAAGTGCAAATAATTCAGCTTATGTCGCAAGTAAATTTGGTATGAATGGATTGACGCAAGCCTTGGCTAAAGAGGTAGGTCATAAAAATATTCGTGTAAATGGTGTGTGTCCAGTTTTAATTCCAACTAATGGTTTACTTGAGGCTCTTGAAAGTCCATATGCCCCGGGCCAAAGTTCAGGTATAGACTTTATTAAAAAGTTTGCTCAGGATCAGTCGGCATTAAAACGCTTACCAAGTGGTACTGATGTCGCTGCGATGTGTTTATTCTTGGCGTCTGATGCTTCATCCGCAATTACAGGCCAAAATATTAATGTTGACTGTGGCGTCTTTCCTCAATAAATAATAATGAAAATAATTGCTGTAATACCTGCTCACATGGCGTCGGTGAGATTTCCTGGAAAAATATTGCATGAGATAAAGGGGTTGCCGATGATAGAGCATGTTCGTCGTCGTGCTTTAATGTGCAGTGGTTTGACTGATGTCTTTGTGGCAACTTGTGATGATCAAATTGCTGAAGTGATAAAAGGTTTTGGTGGGGCGGTAATTAAAACCTCTAATGCTCATAATAATGGAACTACGCGTGTTGCTGAGGCAGTTTTGAATATTGATTGTGATTATGTAATATTGCTTCAAGGGGATGAGCCATTACTTTTGCCTAAGCATATTGATTTAATTATTCAGGCAATCAAAGCTAATCCATCAATAAATGTGTGGAATGCCACCGCTTCATTGGAGGATGAGGCTGAATTAGATAGGCATTCGTTTGTTAAGTGCGTGAACTCATTATCTGGTCGAATCCTAATGTGTTTTAGAAAAAGCCCTCTTTATGGGTTGCCTGAAACTCAGATGAAAAATATAAGAAAAATTCTAGGAATAATAGCTTATAAAAAAGAATTGCTTGTCAGTTTGCCGAGCATTGGAGCATCAAATTTGGAAGTATTAGAATCAATCGAACAAATGAGATTAATTGAAAATGATTTCTCAATACATTCAGTTCATGTTGAGCCCAGTTTGCCCTCGGTTAATGAGCCAAATGAAATATACCCGGTAATTGAATATTTAGAAAACAATTCCGATCAGAAAAAATTACTTTCAAAGGTGCTGAATTGGTTTTGATGAATGCAGGAAGGGTTTTGAGAAAATATTTGAAAGAAATTTTTCGTGATTCACAGGAAGATATATTAAGGCATATCAAGAGAAGGTTAGTTGGTTCTGAGAAGCATGGATTTACTGCTTCACAAATTTATCCGGCTGGCAATCAAATCCCCGATTCATTGGTTGAATATTTGGCAGAGTATTTTTCATTTGCGTCTAATCTAGGTAGATTGGATATAGCATCTATTGGGACTTGTTTTGCCGAAGAGTTTGCAAGGCATCTTAAGTCAAATAATTCAATAGGAAATTACCTATATGAGGAGCCAAACATTTGGGATGCCTCGGCTAATTGGGGTCGGGTATACACCGTTAGAAATTTAAGACAAATAATTGAATATTCTTTTGACGATTCTTTTGAAATTTTTATAGATAAAAATAAAAATGGTTATTTTGACCCGCTTCGAGATTATGCGTGTGGTTATAAAGCTTCTAAAGAAAAATTGGCTGATGATGTTATTAAACACAGGTTTGCCAGTAAGAAAATTTTTCAAAGTTCTCAATTACTAGTTATAACACTAGGGCAAAATGAAGGTTGGTTAGACTCAAGGGGATTTGTTTGGGGTAGTGCTCCCACAATCGAGAATAGGCAGCGGCTAGCCGTTAACCCAATTGAGTTTTCTTATGAAGCTAATTTGAGCGATTTAAGATGGGTAGTTGAAAAAATAAGAGAAGAAAATGCTAATGTAAAAATTTTGTTTACTGTTAGTCCTGTTCCGGCTGCAGCAACTTTCATTGCAAAAAGTGTTTTTGTTCAGTCAATGGCTGGTAAATCAGTTTTAAGAGCGGTTGTGCATGAAGTAGTTAAGGAATATGAGGATGTCATGTACTTCCCGTCATATGAGTTATGTTTATGTGATAACAAAAGTACATATAAATCTGATAATCGTCATGTTAAGTTTGGTAAAGTTCGAGAAATATTTAATTTATTAGATAAAACACTCTTTTTGGGAAAGTAAAAAGCTTTGACGATTTTATTGAAGAAAAATCTGTCAAATTTAAAAATAATTGATCTATACGACTTCGATGTAATAAGCTTGGCGACTTCGGCAAGATTTTTAGATCAGGCATTATTTTCAATAGATAGATTCAATCTTGAAAATAACTATGAATTCTGGTCAGATTTGGCTTGTACGTCGAGGTCACCTTTAGCCAATGTGTTGTTGAGAGAAATCGCAATAACTATTTTTTGTATTCAAACCATTATTGAATCTGAGTGCAGTATAAAAATTTATGGATTAAACCCTGCCCAAGAAAAAACAGTCCTAAATTTTTTTGGCGAATCAAAATTTCTCATAGATATTAAAGTACGTATATTTATAATCATTTCCCAGTTTGCATCAATTTTAAAATTGAGTACTTTCATGAGTTATTGTTTTTTCTTTTGGATGTTAAAGAAACATGATGAAAAAGAAAAAGATTTAGGAAATGTTGGACTTTTGACATACTGTGATAGAACTCAATTGAACGATGACTCTGATCCGTATTTTGGGAATTTAATCAGCAAATTTAACTCTGTTGATGATGCGGCATTTTATTTGGGTATTGTTTATTTCCCCTATTCACCATATCTGAGAAAAATAAAAAGTATGGTTTATATCAATGCTTACAATGAAATTTCTGACTATGTAGCTGCTTATTTAAAATCATTTCAACTAATATTTAAAGATTTTAAGCTCACTAACTTACCATTTTCATCTAGCAAGATTGATTTTTTTTCAGTATATAAGTACAGGGTCATTTCTGGTGCAAGTAGTGGTTACTGGGAAACAATATTAATAAAGCAAGGACTTTCAAATTTTATTAAAAATATAAAATTAAAGAAAATTATTTATCCATTTGAAAATAAATCTATTGAGAAAGCTATATTAAAAGTCATCCCTTCTGAAATTAAAACAATAGGCTATCAACACACCTCTATAACAAATAGTCATTTTAATTTAAAAATGACTACTGAAGAAATTCAATTTGAATATTTGCCGGATAAAGTAATTACTTGTGGGAGCGTAACCTATGATTGGTTAATTAAACACTCAAAAATACCTATAGAAAAAATTGAGGTTGGCTGTGGTTTAAGGCAGCAAAGCATTCCAGCTCTTGGTAAAAAGGGTCAAGGGAGCGCTGTTAAGAATATTCTATTTGTTTTTTCATCAAGTTTTCATGAGTTAACTGTTGGAATTAATTATATTTTAGAGACTATTGAACAAACTTGTGAGCTAAAATTTAGGATTCGTGCCCACCCAAATTTTCCTGTATCAGGGTTGGCGAATGAAGTTCAAAAAAAATTAAAACATTCTCAAGTCTGGGTAAGTAAAACTACGCTTATAATTGATTTTAACTGGGCTGACGCAGTCATGTATATATCCTCAACAGCAGCAATCGACGCATTAAGATTTGGTTTGCCAGTAATTTGTTTGAATTACGATGGTATGTCGTTTGATCCTCTCATGGGTCGAACCGTTTCAAATAGATATGTAGTCGATGATGTTAAATCTCTGAAGAGATTTTTATATTTGAATGAGGAGAATCAAATAAAAAAATCCCAGGATGCTATCCTGGGAAGTGAGTATGCTTTAATGTATTTTCGAGATATTTCAGATAAAAATTTAAAACCGTTTTTTGAGTAATTATGAATAATTTTATAAACCAATTATACGAAGATTTATCTAGTAAATCTTTTGATTTTTTTAACGCAAAACCATTTCCTTATATTATTTTGGATAATTTTCTAAATGATGATTTTTATGAGTTGGTGCTCCAAGAGGTTGAGCATCAAAAGACTTTGCCAATGGGAAGAACCTTTAGTAGTTCTTTGGAAAAAGAAAAATCTATTAGCTTGAATACGAGGCTTCCGCAAACTCTTAAAGATTTAGTGGGCTATTTAAATACTGACTACTGGGTTAAAAATTTAAGTAATCTTTCAAAAATTAGAAATTTAGTTGGTACAAAAAATGGTAATACTGAGTTAGCAAATTATCATGAGATGAGGCATTCGGGATTTCTTGGGTCGCATGTTGATCATGCGTCAGAACCTCTCTTGGGGTTGCCCCATGTTCTGAATATTGTTCTGTATCTTTCTAGTGATTGGTTGCCAGAGTACGGTGGGGAAACTATCTTTTTTGACCGAAAAGGCAAACAAGAGCTAGCAAGGGTCTCTTACAAGCCGAATCGAGCTGTCATATTCTTGCATACTCCGTATAGCTTCCATGGAGTGTCGGAAATTAGTGATTCTGCGCCTGTTCCTAGGCGAACTTTGTATGTGGATTACTATTCTCAGACTTTTAATCCTTATAAAGATATGAAATTGCCTTTTCCAAATAAGTGGTTCGATCATCCCACAACATTTGTTTTCAAAAATAAATTACGATATTTTCTTCCAAAAAATTGGTTATATTTAAAATTGTTAGCAAAATATAAAATTAATAACCTAATAAGTCTATTTAAGACTTATTAGGTGTAGTATTTTTGATTTATGCATAAGCCATTAATTTTCTTTACTGGAGGAGCGAGTATGCTCGCTCTAAATTGGGCATGTGCTATGCGAGATAGATATCAAATTGTGCTTGGCGAGCACAGATGCAAAGTGCAGCTAGTTGGCGCTACTTCAATTCTAGTTAATATGCATAATGTAGATAATTTATTTGATCAGATCAGGAAGTTGAAGCCCGACATTATTATTCACACAGCCGGATTAACAAATGTTGAATTTTGTGAGGTCAATCCAGATTTGGCACATCAGATAAATGTCCAGATTTCGGGTAACATCGCAGAAGTAGCAAGCCAATTAAATAGCCCACTTGTACACATATCGACTGACCACTTATTTGCAGGTATACATCAAAATGAAACTGAAGATGCTAATGCCTGCCCCCTAAATGTGTATGGTTTGTCTAAATTAAATGCAGAAAAAATAGTACTTGATCTAAATCAATCAACCCTTATTTTTAGAACAAATTTTTACGGTTGGGGAAGTTCAAGAAAGCAATCATTTAGTGATTGGATTATTTATCAACTGAGAGCCGGAAAAAAAATTAACTTATTTAATGATGTATTTTATACGCCAATATTAATCTCAAATTTTGTGAGTGCTGCACATCAACTAATAGATAAGTCTGCTTCTGGAATTTATAATTTGGTGGGATCAGAAAGACTATCTAAATATGACTTTGCTGTTAGTGTGGCGCAGGTATTCGACTTGCCGGAAGACTTACTTGTTCAATCAAGTATTGCCGATGCAAAGCACTTGGTTAAAAGGCCTAGGGATATGTCTCTCAGTAATTCAAAGATAGTCCGTGAGTTTGGGGTTAATTTTCCTAATACTCTTGCGTCTCTATATGAGTTGCGCAATCAGGAAAAAACAGGGCTTAGCCATGAAATTTTTCATTCTATTCAATTAAGCTGATAGTGAAGATATTGCCAACCGTTGATGTTTCTGTTGTTATTCCAACATTAGGCGGTGACTCGTTGTACGAAACAATTGATGGTTTAAATAACGGTTCTGTTGCTCCAGCTGAGATATTGATTTGTATTCCAGCTGGCTATGAATATAAGGCCATTGAATGGCCGTCCAATGTTAATGTTTTAATTTGCCCTATAAAAGGGCAGGTGGCTCAGAGAAGGTATGGTTTTATTAATGCAGCATCAAATTATGTTGTGCAATTGGATGATGATATCCACTTGGGTATTGATTGCTTGAAAAAACTACACAAAATAATTTCAAGCTGTGATGATAATGTTGCAATCTCGCCATTACTTTTTAATAAAAAAAATAAGACTATCGCATATACAAGCCACAAAAAATTAAGTTTAAAAAATCGTATTTATTATTGGTTAGTTAATGGTTCAATCGGCTATCAGCCTGGAGCAGTGATGTTATCTGGATTTGCTTTAGGGCCTGTTGTTGAACATGTCGATGGCGCAAATTCAAATTGTATTTCAGTGAATTGGTTGCCTGGAGGATGTGTCATGCATCGTAAAAATAATCTCATATTAGATGATTACTACCCCTTTCAGGGTAAGGCATATTGTGAAGACATAATACATTCATACTTAATGAAGAAGAAAGATATTAAGTTGTTAATTGATCCAACAGCTCAATGTGAGACGGAAATATTTTCAATGCTAGATGAAGATTTCAAGAGTTTTTATCAAAACTTAAAGAGAGATTTTAGGGCTAGAAGATATGCTATGAACATTGAGGACAGATTAAACTGGAGACTGTATTTAAATTATCTTTTTCTTATTGCGAATTATTTTTTTAAGCGTATGAAAATGAGGATTTCTTGATCATGCTGCATATTTATGCGCCTAACATTTTTTCAGGTGGCGGTTATACGCTACTAAAAAAAATCATTGTTTCTGTAGATGATTTAATAAAAAATTTAACTTTTCATGTTGATGAAAGATGCCCTGTTTCTGATGGGCTGCCTCTTAAGAAGCATCATCATCATTTTGTCAAAGCTGGCTTTTTAAGCCATTTTCTTTATGAGTACAAGTTATCTAAGACTTTGACTTGTGAAGATAAATTATTAAGTTTTTCTAACAGACCTCTTTTATTTAAGCCGAAATGTATAAATATAATTTTTGTGCAAAATTTTTATATTTTTATATCTGATATCCACATCAGGATGAAATGGACGGCATATTTAAAGTACTTTTTTTTACGATTTTTGATAAAAAAAGTATCAAAAAATAGGAGTGTGCTATTCGTGGTGCAAAATTTTGTTATGAGAGATAACCTTATTAAATTGGGCATAGCAGAGTCTCTCATACGTCTTTTGCCTTTTTATGAGGAGATAACTCCTGAGGTCGTGACTTCAAAATTATTCGTACCTATAAAATTTGTATATCCTGCTGCTGGAGTTGATCATAAAAATCATATTGCTCTTATTCAAGCTTGGATATTGGTCAAAGCTGTCTCATCCGATCATGAGTTGCATATCACATTAGACGATTTTTTTTGGAATAAGCTTAAGAAAAAGCTTAAAATAACGGATAAATTGATTAATAATTTCAAAATTATTAATCATGGTATTGTTTCTCAAGATCAGATGGCTCATCTGTATAGCAATGCAGACTGTTTAATTTATCCATCATTATTTGAGTCATTTGGTTTGCCTTTATTGGAAGCATCACAGCTAAATATTGATATTATTGCGGCAGAGTTGGATTACATTCGCGATTTACCTGTTAGAGTTTCAGAAACATTTGATCCTAACTCTTACGTGTCGATAGCCAGAGCTATTCAGCGTTATATTGGCATGCCAACTAATCATTTGAAGATTATGGCGGCAGATCAATTCGTTAAACATATAAATCTAGTAAACTGATGAAAATTTTAGTATTTTCTCAGCATTTTTATCCTGAAAATTTTCGGATCAATGAAATTGCTATAACTTTGATGAAGAAATTTTCTCATGAGTTAATTATTGTTACTGGAAAGCCTAATTATCCAAGTGGCAAGTTATTCCCCGGTTACGAGAAAATTGGGATTGAAGATTTCTTTATGGGGTGTAAGGTTTATAGAGTGCCAATCTGGTTAAGGGGTTCTGGCGGGTTTATAAATCTTTTTTTCAATTATCTAACTTATATTATTTCTGCTACTTTATATAGTTGTTTCAAATTATCAAAATATCGGCCCGATATTATTTTCTGCTACGCAACTTCACCCCTATTGCAAGCTATTCCGGGTATTATTTTTTCTAAAATTTACAAATCAAAATTTATTCTTAATGTTCAAGATTTATGGCCAGAAAGTTTAAGCGCTACCGGTTATGTTAAAAATAAACTAATTTTAAAGATTGTTAGATTGATTGTTAGGTGGATTTATAACAATTCCGATTTAGTATTAGTGCAATCAAAAGAGTTTTCTAAAAAAATTAACCAATTGTCTCAAAATAAAAATATCTATTACTGGCCTAA
>Ga0214921_10001375_pt1 | contig 41760 bp, 59 predicted proteins | sample LL1505_MetaG_FD_177992 | JGI IMG/M metagenome (GOLD analysis project Ga0214921, IMG submission 177992) | Freshwater microbial communities from Lake Lanier, Atlanta, Georgia, United States - LL-1505 | ecosystem: Environmental > Aquatic > Freshwater > Lake | place: USA: Georgia | collected...
ATTAAAAGCATTTATAAATCAATAAAGGAAATAACAAAATGTCAAACTGGTCCAACCTTGCAAAAGTAGTATATAAGCGTACATATGCTCGTAAAGATTCTGGTCAATTAGAAAATTGGGCAGATACTGTTGAACGTGTAATTGCAGGAAATGTTCAAGGTCATAATGTCTCAGCAGAAGAGATTGAGCGTTTGCGCTATTATTTGATGAATCGCAAGGCTGGCCCAGCTGGACGCGGTTGGTGGTATAGTGGCGCACCAAGCCATAAAAAGCTTGGTGGCGTTGCTCTTAATAATTGCTGGTTCGTAGCTGGTGATGAATGGAATAACTTTGTATTAGCACAAGATTTGCTAATGCTAGGTGGTGGGGTAGGTATGAGCGTTGAACACCGCTTTGTAAGCAAGCTACCAAGACTAAAGAAAGATGTAATCATTGTTAGCCGTGAAACAAAAGACGCAGACTTTATCGTTCCAGATTCCCGTGAAGGTTGGAATGAATTAACTCGCAGAGTATTAGAAGCTTATTTTGTAACCGGTAAATCTTTCTCTTATTCTACTGTTTGTATCCGCCCAGCAGGTGAACCAATTAATGGCTTTGGTGGCGTATCTAGCGGTCCAAAACCATTAGTTACATATGTAGAGAAACTAGTTGCGCTCTTAAAGTCAAGAGAAGGCAAACATCTACGTCCAGTAGATGCTGCTGATATTCTTTGCTCTATTGGTGAAATGGTAGTATCAGGCAACGTTCGTCGTTCCGCTATTATTATTCTTGGCGACCCTTGGGATAAGGAATATCTAAAGGCAAAGCGTTGGGATTTGGGTAATATTCCTACACAACGTGCAATGGCTAACTTCTCAGTTGTTGTAGATGATGTAGAAGATTTGCATCCTCTATTCTGGAAAACATACGAACAAGGTGAACCATTTGGTCTTGTAAATCGTAAGAACATTCAAAAGTTTGCTCGTATGGGCGATTTAAAGCCTGATAGCGCTATTGGTGTAAATCCTTGCGCAGAAGCAACTCTAGAAGACGGTGAACCATGCAATCTTCAAGAAATTGCTTTACCAAACCTCTTAAACGAAGAAGAATTTATTGAATCTGCAAGACTCATGCACCGTTGGGGTAAACGTGTAACTATGGAAAAATATCACCAACCAAAATGCGATGCTGTCGTAAAACGCAATCGTAGAATTGGTACTGGTATTACAGGATGTTTACAAAGTCCCCTATTTAATCCTGATACATTAGATAGAGCATATGCCGCTATCCAAAAAGAGAATCGGGACTATTCAAAAGAATTAAACATCCCAGAAAGTATCCGTACCACGGTTATTAAACCAAGTGGAACTATCAGCAAAGTCATGGATTGTTATGAAGGAGTCCATCCTGCATATTCACGTTATATCATTCAACGTGTACGTTTTGCTGGCAATGATCCATTGCTACCTTTATTGCGTGAAGCGGGACATTATATGGAACCAACTATACGTTTTGATGGCACATTAGACCACAATACTCAAGTGGTTGATTTTTATGTTGCAGCACCAGACAACGCTCCTGTAGCTGATGAGGATTGGACAACATGGAAACAATTAGATGTTGTTAAGATCGCTCAGAAGCATTGGGCAGACCAAGCAGTTTCAGTTACTGTATATTATAAGCAGTCTGAACTTGAAGACCTAAAGGCTTGGTTAAAAGACAATCTTAAATATCTTAAGACTATTTCATTCCTTTGCCACAGTGAACATGGTTTCAAACAAGCGCCAAAAGAAAAGATTAGCAAAGAACAATATGAAAAGCTATCTGCAAAGATTAAGCCAATTAATATTGATAATGGCGTAGGTGATGGTGATCTGTTAAGTTCTCTTGAGTGCGAAGGTGGCGCTTGTCCAATTAAATAAAAATGGAGAATAACATCCCCAAAATACTATTTATTATAATATTTTGGGGTGTTTATTAGGAGAATGATAATGAAAATAAGTAAATCTTACTTAAAAAAACTTATAAAAGAAGAAATGGAACATTTATTTGAAGAAGAACAATATTCTGAAGATGATTTGAAAAAGCAAAAAGAAAACGAACGAAACTTCGTTGATGAAATGGATCGTCTTAAAAAATATATTCCAGAAATAAAACAATTTATTAGCAACATAAAAGAAGCAACAAAAGATGAAAAATTCCTTAAATCTTTAAGAGATTATGCGTTATTTATTTGGAGAGTTGTGCATGTTCCATTTGATGAAAAAGAAGTTTATGGTAAAGGTGGTGGCGCATATGGATATTTTGCAAGACACAATTTAACAATGCAGCAAAAAGAAAAATATAAAAAATTAGTAATGGATATTGCTTTGCAGTTGTTTAATGATGATGAAACACTAGTTAAGCAAATGATTAATCATGTAGATAAAAAAGAACAAATAATGCTTATCGCTGGTGGATATTCTCCAGAAGAATCAAAAAAAATCTATGCTGATTTAAGTGAACCGGGACTTAGAGCTTCAAGAGAAGCGGCAGCATCGCTTATTAATAAAATGCGTAAAAGTAAAAGTGGTGTTATAAATATTAGCGATAGAGATTAATTATTCTTTTTCTTTACAACTTAACCGCACTATGTTAGATTGCATAGTGCGGTTTTGTTTTTGGAGGATACTCTATGTTCAATATAAAAGTTATTGAGAATGAATTGACGAAACGTTCTAATCACGAAATACGTTTTTCTCATGAATCATATTATATGTCTGATGATTTTGGCTTTTATCGTAAGCTTATCGTAGATAATAGAGATTCGGGAATCAAAGTTCGCTTAGACACATTGCAAGAAGCAGAAGAGCGTGGTAGAATAGAAGAGAAGTATCGTTACCTTCTCGGAGAAATCCAGAAAGTATCTAACCGTTAGGAGAATATATGTCATACAGCGTTGATAACGTAACCGATAAGCCGAAGTCCAAGGAAGAGCACATGAAGGATTTTGTTAAGAGCATGGTTTCTATCGAACAAGCTATTCAGCCATATAAGGATCAACGTAGTGATTTACGAAAGAATTATGTAGATAACGGCTGGTTGAATAAAGATGAAATGAAGAATCTAATGAGAGCATACCGTTTGATGAAAGACCAAACTGATTTCTCTCAGCTAGAACAAACATATAATACAATTACAAAGCCATAAAGGAATAAACATGGACTTCTTCCCAAAGAACAAGTTTCTTTTGGTCGAATCAGTTCAAGAAAAGAAACCAGAGGAAAAAACCTCTGGTTTCATTCTTCCTGATGACTATAAGAAACAAGAGACACATAAAATTGTAAAAATACTTCGCGCTTCACCCGGTTCTCAATATATTGATTTGTGTAATTCATTAGCCGTTGTACCGGTAAACATGATTGAAACAATTAATGTTCTTGACAGAACCTTAACTGTAATTCCTGAAACAGCAGTTTATGGTGTATTTTACAAATAGGTGATAAATGGAACACGATACGATTTATTTATATGGCGATAATATTGGTAAAGTAGAGTTGGTTGATCACGTAGGTAGTGATTTAACTATTGTTAATAGTGCGCGTGTATCTTTTGGTGTTCATAAAGCTGATCTTGATGATAAAGATAAGAAACTAATTCGTTATCTTATTCAACATCGTCACACATCCGTATTGGAACATTGCTTTGTTACTTTTAGAATCAAAGTACCACTATTTATTCGCTCTCAGCATCATAGACATCGTACTTGGTCATATAATGAAATTTCTCGTAGATATACAGAAGAGAATTTACAGTTTTATGAGCCAGTTATGTTTAGAACCCAACATAAAAGCAATCGTCAAGCTAGTAATGAAAAAGAATTAATTGATCCTGTAGTATATGATGTTGGTTCTATGAAAGCATCACAAGCCTTGAGAGATCATCATCTATCATCTGTTTCATTATATGAAAAAATGATGGAAGCTGGAATTTGCCGTGAACAAGCCCGTGGTGTATTGCCGCAAAATTTGTATACAGAATATTATGCAAGCGCAAATTTAAATAATATTCTTAAATTCATTGGTCTTCGTATCCATGAAGGAGCACAATATGAAATACAAGTAGTTGCTAAAGCTATGTTAAAGCTACTTGAGCAGCTGTACCCAGAAACCCTCAAGGCATATTATGAGGTAAATAAGCATGATTAGTTTTTTATTTGATATCGATGGAACGCTCACGCAGCCAAGACAAACTATCACTCCAGAATTTGAAGAATTCTTTTTTAACTGGATGCAAGATAGAAAAGTATTTCTTGTCACTGGTAGCGACATGGAAAAAGTTCGTGAACAATTAAGCGAACGTATCATCGATGCATGCTCTGGAATATTCTGTTCCATGGCAAATGAGTTCTATGTAGGCGGCAAGGAAATCTATAAAAATAAGCTAGACTTACCAGAAGGATTTCTTTTTTGGTTAACACAACAATTTGATAAATCCCCATATCCAGTAAAGAGAACAAATAATTTTGAACATAGAAGTGGTATGTTAAATTTTAGTATTGCTGGTCGTAATTCAACTATTGAAGAACGTAATGCATACAATGAATACGATAAGCAAACTGGAGAACGAGAAAGAATAGCAAATCAAATTAATGAAATGTACCCCGGTAAATTAGAAGCCTGTGTTGGCGGCCAAATAAGTATTGATATTCAAAATGTTGGCAATAACAAAAGCCTTGCTTCTAAATGGATTCGCAATCATATAGATAGTGACATTATTTTCTTTGGCGATAAAACAATGCCGGGAGGAAATGATAGAGCAATCGTGGAAGACATAATTAAGAACATGGATGAATTTAGTGGATTCTATCAAATAGAAGGGCCACAAGATTTAAAAAGCATATTAGAAAATATTTAATATGATTCAGCGCACTCTTGAATTAGAATACGATAAGTTAGTTATCGGCTCTGACTTGAGTGCGTTTTCTTATTCTTATATAAATAAAATACCATTAATATATATTAATTTAGAAAAACCATATAAATATAGCGAAAATGAAAACTGGATTTTAGAAACAAACATTTGGGAAGATTTAGCGTTTCTATTAGCTTATTCAAGTTATATGCCTCTAGGAGATAGAGTATCTTCAATAAGAATAGAAGATAATAATGCATTAAAAGTAGTTACAAAAAATAATCTTTTATGTAATATAAAATTTAATTCTTTAATAATAGGTGATGATAAAAAAATAGACGGCCTACCTCCAGTTGTAGATAGAACTTCTAAAGATTATTGGGTTATAGATAAATTTAAAGTTGTAACTGGCTCTGAACATGAATATAAATATTTAAATGGAATTGGAGATTTTGTTAAAAAAATTTATTTTTATAAAAATACAAGATTGCCTACAAACATAGGCAATAATATGAATAAAAAAGATGTACTTTGTGTTTCCAAAATAGAAGAAAAAAATCTAGATAATTTTGATTATTCGCATGTGTGTTCTAGAATTGTAGTGACAAAGCTAATGAAGCAAGCCGGTATAGTAGGAAGAAAAAATGGTGTTAACCGTAAGTCTAGAAGGCCGGTACAATTAGAGTGTGATGAAAGAATAGTTTATCCATTAGGAAGAAATATTTATAATTCTCTTCCAAGTAATGTAAATATTTTGTATGATAATTGGGATAAAATATTATTGCAAGATAGCATAGAAGACGAATATATAAATAAATTAAAAATTAATTATGGAATCAATATCTAAAACTAAGTTTATTCACCATCTAGCTGGTATAGTACCCGTTGGAGGTCAAGCTTTAAATTTTAACATGCCTTGGCATGATAGTCTAATGCCACTAGCGCCAAATTATTTAGCAATAGAAAAATCAATATATGAATGTGCTTTAGCTGGTTGCGAGACTATTTGGATTGTAGGCCACTATGGAACACAGCCTTTAATAAAAAAAAGAATTGGAGATTTTGTCTTTGATCCGAACTCATATGATTATTTTGGTAAAAAAGGTCCAGATAGAACTCTTCCTGTGTATTATGTGCCAATAAATCCAAAAGATAAAGAAAGAAGAGATAGTCTAGCATGGAGCGTACTTTATGGAGCACATAGTGCTTATTCTATATCTAAGTTCCTAACAAAATGGATAATCCCAGAAAAGTTTTTTTGTTCTTTCCCATATGGTATTGCTAATCCATTTTCATTAAGAGACAATAGAAAATTAATTTCAACAAATAAAAAGACTGTTTTTTCATACAAAGGTAAAACAGTTAAAGATAACGTACATTTAAACTTTACCTTTGATGCTCAAGATTATTTTTCTTGTAGAGATATAGCTAGGCAGAGAGATTTGGGAATATGGCTAGACCACAAAATAGATGCATCGATGTATGATTTATCTACTATTTTTAAAGGACTTGACCATACAGACGCTGATGTTATAGAATTACCTTGGTTCTATGACATAAGTACTTGGGAAGGCTACAGACAATTTATTTCATCAGAACATTCAAAAATCTTTAAAAGACCAAATAAGTTTTTCACAAAATTTAAAAAAAGGAAATTTGTCTATGAGCAAGATATCGGAGAAGATTTACAACAAGGTGAGTCCTCATTTGAAGATGAAATTAAATCTTCCTAATTATTATTTTGATTTATCACCAGATGAAAAGATATTTTTTGATGAATTATTAGACAATAAAGATGTTAAAGAAATTGAAACTTTAAAAGAATCTTACAAACAGATTATCTCTCACATTGACGGCTTTGTTGACAGTCTAGAAAAAGTAGATTCTATTCTTTTTCCTATTGATTAGCATATTTGATGCCTAGTTATTATGAGGGCATTTTATGAGAAAGGCGCTATTACTATTATTACTATTATCTTGCGGTAGTCCAAAAATTCAAAAATATAACGTTTGCGGGCAAGTATGCCATCCAGATTCTAAAAAAGCTGGCATTGGTATTTGTACTTTAGGTTATTGGGAGTGCGATAACCTATCAGAACCAGAATGTGTTGGATATGGAGCCGCAGGTAAGGAAGTATGTGATGGCTTAGATAATGATTGCGATGGTGCCGTAGATGAATCTATAATTCAACCTTGCCAAACACAATGCGGTGCTGGTTTTGAAATATGTAGCAATGGTCAATTTATTAATTGTGACGCTCCAAAGCCTCAAACCGAAATATGCGACGGTAAAGATAATGATTGTAATGGAAAAATAGATGATTTCCAATTCTTATCACAACCATGCTATACTGGTGATGCGGGAGATTTAATGTATGGCGAATGTCATCCCGGCTCTAGCAGATGTATAGCAGGAAAAATACAGTGCATAAATCAGCAGCTACCTCATTATGAAATGTGCGATGGAAAAGATAATGATTGCGATGGCGCAATAGATGAAAATGTAACAAAGCCAAACCGCTTAATAGATATTGTATTTGTCATAGATGAAAGCGGTTCAATGGAAAGCGTAATAAGAAATATAGCTAATATCTCTAAGACATGGATAGTAAAATATAGTAATAGAACAGATTTAAAATTTGGTGTAGTTGCCGCACCTTGGTCTAATACGTTGTATGATGGGCAATCACTCTTAATACAAGATTTAACAAGTGCTAGTATTGCTTCTGTAGCATTGTCGAATCAATATGGTGGCCTTTGTGCTTATGAGCCAACTTGGGATGCAATATATTTATTAAGTAATTCTCTTAATGAATTAGGCTTGACATGGAGAACAAACTCAGTTAAAGTGATTATCATGTTTACGGATGAAGTAGGTCAGTCATACGAATATACACCACCTTTATTATTACAAGAAGTTGTGGATATGGCAGTACAAGAAAATAGACACGTTTATATTTTTACTGTCCCGAATACTTATTATTCATATCAGCCAATAGTCGATGCAACAGATGGTGGAATATATAATTTATATTTATCACAACCAGAAATGGAAAGTGTATTAGATTCTATTGTTTCGGAGGAAACGTGCAAATAATTAAGAACGCAGCAAAATGTTTAGTATGCAATGAAGTTGTAGAAAGTAAGCATCGTCACGATTTTGCTATGTGTAGATGTGGGAATGTGGCTGTAGATGGTGGAAAAGATTATTTAAAGCGATCTGTTCGTGGCAAAGGAATTAAAGACATGTCAGTAATGGCACACGATAAAGATTGCTATTGGCATAAAGATTGGGTACAGTGTAGCTGCGGTGCTTTCTAATGCCAATTAAAAAAGATGAAGCGTATTTTCGTCAATACGTAAATAATCTCTTTTCATTTCCAAGCCGCAATGATAAATATGCGATTGTTGATGTGAAAAAGATTGGTAAGATATATTATTTTGTTTATATTGGTTTTGAAAATCACAGCAGCGATGAACCAGCCATGGAAGAATGTAAATCTCTTCTAAAGAGCGTTAACGTATTACAGCTTTCACTTGACAAAAAATGCGAATCATGTCAAGATATGTGTTCAATTGTTAAGAACAGTGAACAAAACAATCTGTCTTGCCCAAAATGTTTTCATGCATCAAATTGTCAATCTTGTGACGAATGCGGTATAGATGTTTATTGGGAACACGCAAAGAAAAAAGATGATATGAGAGTTTGTGAAGACTGTTTATAAATATTGGAGGAATAATGTCTGAACGTAAGAAGCCGAGCATCCCATTTGTTTCATTGCATAATCACTCTACGTTTTCTATTTTTGACGGTCTTGGTTATCCCGATGAACATGTTGATTTTAGTTATGGTAACGGCTTAAATGGTATTGCTTTTACAGAACATGGCAATATGAATTCTTTTTCTTATGCCTTTATGAAAGCTAAGAAAATGAAAGAAGAAGGGAAAAATGATTTCCGTGTGCTTTATGGTATTGAAGCATATATTCATCCTTCTATTCAACAATGGAAACAAGATCACACAAAACACAAAGAAGATGCAAAGCTTGCAAAGCAGGTTGATGATGATGTCGGTCTTGTTGTAGAAGATGAGAGTGAAACCAAGAAAGGTATTCGTTCGACGTTAAATCGTCGTTCGCATCTTGTGTTGGTTGCGCAGAATCAGACTGGCCTAAATAATCTTTTTAAACTTGTATCAGATTCCTATCGTGGAGATAGTTTTTATCGTTTCCCACGTATGGACTATGAATTGCTTAAGAAGCACAACGAGGGTATTATTGCAAGCAGCGCTTGTTTGGGTGGTGTATTGAGCAATGATTATTGGGACAATATAGAAAAAGGCGATAAGGCTGTTCTTGATGCAATGAGCAAAACAGTCGAGAATATGATGGATATATTTGGTGACCGTTTCTATGGGGAGTTGCAGTGGGCAAATTATAAAGAGCAGCATATCGTAAATCAATTTATTATTCAGCTATCTAAGATGCACGGGTTTAATCTTATTAGCACTTGTGATGCACACTTTCCTTCTCCTGATATGTGGAAAGATCGTGAAATTTATAAGATGCTTGGCTGGATGGGCAAACGTAAGGACGAGATTAAGATTGATGCACTTCCTAAGACTCTTTTGGAGATGGAATATCAGCTTTATCCAAAGAATGGTGACGAGTTATATGATACGTATAAGCGCTATTCAGGCGCTCTTGGATTTAGCTATGATGATAAATTGGTAGAAGAGAGCATTGCACGTACTGCGGATATTCTAAAAAATCGTATTGAAGATTATATGCCTGATACGGCTATTAAACTTCCTAGCTTTGTCATTCCAGAAGGTGAAACTGCTGATAGCGCATTGGCAAAGTTCGCCGTTGATGCGCTAAAGAATACCGGTTTGTATAAAGATAATGAATATATTGCTCGTCTTAAGGAAGAACTTTACACGATTAAAGATCGTGGATTTTCCAAGTATTTCCTTACAATGAAAAAGATCAGCGATAAGGTATCTGAACAGCAACTGGTTGGTTCTGGCCGTGGATCTGGCGCAGGAAGCCTTGTGTCTTATTTGTTGGGAATTACGCAAGTAGATCCAATCAAATACAAGCTACAATTTTCACGATTCATTCGTAAAAACGCGAAGGATTTCCCAGATATCGATTATGATTGCGCAGAACCTATGGAAGTAAAAGAAACATTTATTAAGGAATTCGGTGAGAATACTGTAGTTCCAATTTCAAATTACAATACATTACAAATTCGTTCTCTTATTAAAGATATTAGTAAACTTTATGAAATTCCTTTTACAGAGGTAAATGATGTAACAAGCAAAATGTTACTTGAAGCTACTCCTGTAGCAAAGCGAGAACACGGTATTACTGCCGGTGTTTATAATCCCACTTGGGAAGAGCTAAAGAATTATTCTCCAAGCTTGACTCAATATCTAAATAAGTATCCACATGTAGCAACACACGTAGAAAATCTTCAAGGACAAATCCGCAGTATCTCTCGTCATGCAGGCGGTGTATTGTTTGCAGATAATCTAGATCAAAAAATGCCACTTATTAATAGCGGTGGCATAATACAAACTCCTTGGACAGAAGGGCAAACCGTTCGTCATTTAGAACCACTAGGATTTATTAAATTTGACATCCTTGGTCTTGCATCTCTCCGCATGATCGAGACATGCATCGAGCACATTCTTAAAAGACATCACAATGTTGCGAATCCAACATTTACGGATATTAAGAAATATTATGATGCAAATTTGCATCCTAATAAAATTAATCTATCGGATGAAAAAGTATATGACCATGTGTTCCAGAAAGGTAATTTCTGTGGCACTTTCCAATTTACAAACACAGCAGCGCAAAAGTTTTGTATGCAAGCACTGCCAAAGAACATTGTAGATATTGCCGCAATTACATCAATTTTCCGTCCCGGTCCACTATCTGCCAATGTTCATGAAAAATATATTGAAGCAAAAAAAGATCCACAAAATATTTCTTATGTTCATGAACTAGTTAAAGAAGTAACAGAAGAAACTTATGGCTTTATTGTGTTCCAAGAACAATTAAGTCTTCTAGCTCACAAATTAGGTAAGGACATATCGCTGGATGAAGGCAACGAACTTCGAAAGGTACTCACAAAAAAAGGCACTGGAAAAGAGGCTCAAGTTAAAGAGAAACTGTACAGCAAGTTCATTGAAGGCTGTAAAGAAAAAGGACTTCCAGAAAGCACTGGAGTATCTCTTTGGAAAACTATGGAATTTTTCTCAGGATACGGCTTTAACTTGTCTCATGCTATTTGTTATTCTATACTTTCTTATCAGTGCGCTTATCTCTTTTACTATTATCCTGCTGAATGGCTTGCTGCCTTCTTGGACAAAGAGCCAGAAGATAGAAAAGAAGCAGCAATAAGTCTTGCTAAGAATTATAATTTCAATATCAAGACTTTAGATATTAATAGTTCCGGTCGTAAATGGGAGGTAGATGTTGATGGAAAAACTCTCATTCAGCCGCTGTCATCTATTAAAGGTCTAGGAGATACTGCGATAGATCAAATTATGATGTATCGTCCGTTTAAAACAATAGACGAAATATTGTTTCATGAACAAATTGTATTCAGTAAATTTAATAAGAAAGCTCTTGACGCATTAACCAGAAGTGGCGCAATGAATAGTTTGATTGACAGTAGATTTACTGGTATGAAGCATTTCTGGTCAGCAGCAGTAGTGGATCGACCAAAAACACCAAAGAAGTTCCTTGAGAATATTGACAAGTATAAACCAGAAGGCGATTTCTCAGATGAAGAGAAATTAGAACATATGGTTTCACTTACTGGCGTTTATCCGATTAACATGGTAATGACTCCTGATATAATCAAGAGATTAGAAGATAAAAATATACCTGCGATTGGTGATTACGAGCCAACATTAGGCGAAGTTGTATGGTTTATTCCACGTAGTATAGAAGAAAAGAAAACAAAGAATGGAAAAGTATATTGGCTAGCTAGTGTCACTGATTCTTCAAATAAAACAACAGTAATTAAATGTTGGGGTGTAGACGCTAAAAAAGATAAAATATGGACAAATCGTCCTTATCTTGCAAAGCTAGATTTTGATGAACAATGGGGATTTAGTACACGTAGTATCAAACACACATTTAAACTATTAGGATAATATATGACTGAACAAAGACCTTGGGGATATTATAAAATACTAGAAGACGCTGATACGCACAAAGTTAAACGGATTTGCGTTAATCCAAATCAGCGTTTAAGTTTGCAATCACATGCCAAACGTGAAGAACTGTGGATTGTTTTAAAAGGTAGAGGATTTGTAACTTTAGATGATAAAGATATTTTAGTAATTCCCGGTTCCATTATACGTATACCATTAGGAGCAAAGCATCGTGTAAAAAACGATGGTGTGGATGATTTAGAATTTATTGAAGTTCAAACAGGTAGTTATTTTGGCGAAGATGATATTGTTCGCTATAGCGATGATTATGGGAGATCATAATATGAAAGTAATAGCAGCTAGCGGTTATTTTAATCCTTTACACAAGGGACATGTAGAATATCTAGAAAAGGCAAAATCATTAGGTGACAAACTTGTAGTCATTGTTAATAGCGACCACCAGCGGGCATTAAAAGGCTCAAAAGAATTCATGAGTGAAGAAGAACGAATGATTATCGTTAAGGCTTTACGGTGCGTTGATGAAGTAGTATTGTCTATAGATACCGATGGCACCGTTTGTAAAACATTAGAAATGATCAAGCCAGACGTATTCGCCAAAGGTGGCGACAGATTTGCAACAGAAATACCGGAAGCTAAAGTTTGCTTTGATAATCATATCATCATGGTAGATGGTCTAGGAAATAAAATTCAAAGCTCCTCTTGGCTATTAGGCAAATAAAAAGGAATAATTAATGATTAAACTACAATGGAAACCACTTTCTGAAACTGCTAAACCGCCGTCTAAGGCACATACACAAGATGCTGCATATGATCTATACGCAGACATTCCTTCTGCGCACATATACATTCCTGCTGGTCAAACTAGAATTGTACCAACGAATGTTGCAATAATGCCACCAGAAGGCTGGTCATGCGATATTAGAGGGAGAAGCGGTATGTCCAGTAAGGGTAAACTAGTAGCTATTGGATTAGTAGATGCTTATTATACTGGTCCTTGGGGAGTTATTCTTTTTAATAGCACCCCAGAAACAATTCAAATTAATCATCACGATAAGATTGCTCAATTTACCTTAAATCGTGTCTATGAAAGTGAACTTGCTTTGGTACAAGAGTTCGACACTCCAGAAAATGTTAGATCTTCTAATGGTTTCGGTTCTACCGGTACGAAATAATACTATTTATTGTTTTGGAGAAAACTAATGAAGATATCTAAAACACTTTTAAAACAAATTATTAAAGAAGAGTTGCAGAAGATTGCTGAAACTGTAGAAGGTAAATGGTACGATGAAGTTACATTAAGAATGAACGCTACAGATTTTTTAAAATTAACTACTAATGAAGAAATAAACGCTTATTTAAAAAAACGTTTTGAACAAGAAAAAATGCAGTATTCTCCAGCACGGGCGGGAACATTGTTTCTATATGTTGATAATGATGGTACAGTTCTTTCTCATGAAGGTCGTAACAGAGCATATGCCAATATTCAAAGATTTGGTATTGGAGCAAAAAATGATGTTTTAATAAAAGTAAGAGAAAATAAATTACAAGATATTTCTTATTTAAAAGGTCAATATGACCAAACAACCCATGTTTCTGTTAAAGGAATTCCTGCTGTTAAACAACCTGATACAAAACAACAAATGGAAGATTTTCTAGATACAAAAGGCGAAGCTTTAGTGTTTAAGGCAAAAATTTATCCTCCTAATCCGTATAGAAAAGAAGAAACTGTTGTACCGGGATATGAAGGAGCGCTTACTAGGATATCTATTGGTTGGACAGAATGGGCTAAAAATTTTAGAAAATTAAATAATATGGAAGATTTTACAAGGGATGAAAAATATGCATATTCTAAAAAATATGCAGATCTTGTTAATGAAAAATATAATATCTATGACAGTAAAGGTCCATTGAAAGTCATAGACAAATCAGGAAGTATTATAAAACAAGTTTTTGAAAGAACTCCCGATCCAAAAGATACAGTTACAATAGAAAAGAGATAATATGTCATACGAAATAGGAGAATTAATTTTATTTCATGATAATGAAGGTAATGTTGATGATACAGCTATTATTCTCAGTAGTAGAACCATGCTACATTCAGAACATTATTATCCACAACACACAACTGAATTGATATATAAAATTCACTTAACAGAAGATGGTAGAGTGCTAGAATATCCAGAGCATCATTTAAAAATGAGAGCAAGTAGCAGAAAAGAATATGAGGCTAGATATGGGTTCTAGAAGTAAAACTGGAAACAAAAAGAAAAAACTAGAAAATAAAGTAGCACAACAAGCATCGCTTATATTAAATATTCCCGATAAATGTAAACTTTGCAGTGAACCATTTGACAAGAAGAACAAAGTAATGGTAATGTCTTGGTTCGTAGAAGTATATAACGAACAAAAAAGAGTAGATCTATTTTGTCCAAAGTGCAATGAAAATCGGAGATCAAATGAAATTACAAGAAACTCTGGCGTTTGATGATGTTTTGTTAGTACCGCAATATTCTGATATCGAATCAAGAAAGCAAACAAATATTTCTTCTTGGTTAGATGATACAATCAAGTTACAAATACCCATTATCTCAAGTCCAATGGACACCGTTACAGGAGAAGTAATGGCCTGTGAAATAAGTATTCTTGGTGGTTTGGGAATTATTCATAGATATAATACACCAGATCAACAAGCAGATATGGTTAAATACTGCAAAGACAATGAAGCAGGCGCAGTAGGTGCTGCGGTTGGATCTACTGGTGATTTTCTAGAAAGAACAGAAAAGTTATTAAATGCTGGTGTTAATGTTCTATGTGTAGATGTAGCTCACGGCGACCATATATCAGTAAAAAATGCGATTGCAGCCATAAGAGCAAAATTTGGTTATAAGATCCACATAATGGCAGGAAATGTGGCTACCAAAGAAGCTTTTGAACGCTTGTCTGATTGGGGCGCAGATAGTATACGTGTTGGTGTCGGCGGGGGCAGCATTTGCAGTACAAGAATTCAGACAGGTCATGGCGTTCCAACTTTCTGGTCTGTTTCTGAATGTTCTAACACATCCAAGAGAGCAAGATTGATAGCAGATGGTGGTATTAAAACATCTGGTGATATTGTTAAATCTCTCGCTGTTGGAGCAGACTTTGTTATGTTAGGCTCAATGCTAGCTGGTACAGATGTTTCGCCGGGAGATATTTTTGAAGAGAACGGTAAACAATATAAAGTTTATCGTGGCATGGCTAGCAAGGAAGCCCAAATGGATTGGAAGGGAAGCTATTCCAGCTTTGAAGGCGTAGCTTCTAGAGTTCCGTATAAAGGACACTTACCAAATATTCTAGAAGATATTACGAGAAATATTCGTAGTGGCTTGTCATATAGTGGGGCAAAAGATTTGGTAGAATTGCGAGCTAAGGCTAAGTTTATCAAACAATCTAGTGCTGCACAGATTGAAAGCTCGCCTCATATTTTAATTCGTCATGGATAAAAAAGAAGAAAATCGCAAGACGCTGTTATTTTCTATCGATGAAGACACTCATGCTAGGTTGCGTATACAACTTAGATACGATAGACTAACGCAGACGATGTTTTTTAATTTTATCATTAAAGGATATCTAGAAAATAATAAGCATGTCCGTGATTATATGGATTTTATTATTGCCGAGAGAACAAAAATATATAAAAGAAATGTAAAAACAAGAGAAGACGATAGAAAAAAAGAATCAGAAACAATAGAAGATTTTGCACTTAACGAAGACGAAATCAAAAATATATTTGATATTCTAGAAAGAGAGAATCCCGATTTATGAGCTGTAACAAACAATGTCTAGAGGCTTGTAAGAATCTTGATGTATCTTGTCCAAATAGCAGTTGCCGTAATTGGATAGAATTTGAAGAAGAATATAACTGCGTTCTTTATACTGTGGACAAGGCACAAGAAGAGGAACGAGAACTTACGTTAAGGGATGTAGCTAAAAGGCTTGGATGTAGTTTTGTTAGAGTGAAACAAATAGAAGATGAAGCACTGGTTAAATTAAACACAATTAAAGACGCGATATACTAATTATTAGTGCATTATTTTAGACTTTTACTAGTTAATACGACTATTTAATTTAAATTTGTATGTTTTCATACAATATCTTAGGAGATAATACATGAGCAAGAAAGAATTATTAAATGAAACACAAGTTCGTCGTTTCATGAAGTTAGCAAATCTTGAACCATTATCTAAAAATGTTCTTAGTGAAATGGCTCAATCAGAAGAAGAAAGAAAGCATGACGTAGGTGATCGTCAAGGCGCTTTAGCTAAAAGCGAAGGCACAGTAAAAGAAGAAATGGGCGGCATGGAAGATGAAGCAAAGATGGGCGGCATGGAAGAAGCAGAAGATGCTGCCGAAGCTCCCGAAGCCGAAGAAGCACCTGAAGCTGAAGCAGCTGGTGGTGGCGAAGCTGAATTGATGGCCCTAATCACAGCCCTAAAAGCCGTATTAAAGCCAGAATTAGCAGATAAATTAGACGTTGAATCTTCAGGCGAAGGTGAAGGCGAAGAAGAAATGAGCATGGATGATGTTTCCATGGATGGCGAGGGTGAAGAAGAAGGCGAAGAAGAGGAAGGCGAAGAAGACGAAGAACAACAAGATGAAGCCAAAAGCCTTTCTGAAGACGAATTGGTAGAAACAGTATTAGCCCGCGTAACTGCACGTCTTGTCGCAGAAGCAAAGAAAAAGAAGAAGCCAGCTGCTAAATCAGCAAAAGAAAAGATGGCTGCAAAGAAAGACTCTAAGAAAGAGAAAGATGTAGTTGAAGAAGCTACAGATGCAAAAGGTGGCGGTCCATTATTAAGTAAAGGTGGCAACAAGCATGATACCTATAAAGGTCATGCAGATATGGCCATGGCAAAAGGTGAAAAAGGTGGTAAAGGTGGTCATGAAATGGAAACACTAACCGCTAAAGCAGAACACACCGTAACACATGGCGGAACCAACCTAGCAACAAAGGGTGGCAACAAGAAGAAGTAACAAATAGTCATAGTATTATTTTCCTAAGCTCACCGGCATATCCCGTAAAAAGGTGTGCCGGTGTTTTAGGTTTAAGGACATAGAAAATGCAACTCACAAAAAAACAATTAAAACAACTAATCTCAGAAGAAGTAGAAAAAGTTTCAAATGAGAGTGATCGTTACACCACCCTAGTAGAAGGTTATGCATCGGATTACGGCGCAACTGATGAATCAGTTCCAAAAGAAGCATTAATGGATTTATTGGAAGTCATGGAAGAATCAACTGTTCCACGCGAAGCTTTTGAAGCATTTATGGAAAATCTTAATGAAGAAAAAATGTCTTCATTGCTAGGTGAAGTAGTAAATTTAGAAGAAGAGAAATAGTATCTTTAAAAGTTACATTTGACAAAACGCCGTCTTCTTGTTATAGTGAAGACGGCGTTTTTTATTAGGTGAATTATGAGCTATTTATGGTTTGCAGCTGGTTTCATAACATGCTATTTGATTATAGATTTTGGAAAGCTATTGGTTATAAGAGAATCTTTTTCTCGTGTTGAAAAGATATCTTTATTAGGCGTTATGTATCTACTGCAATATAAATTTCATGCTCTAGAAATATTACGTATAGCTTACGAAAGAGCGGGCGAAGAAAATCCAAAATATTTAGAAGAGTATAAACAAGTCATTAATAAGGTAGAAGAAAAATTTAATTTTTTTGGTGATAGCTGGGTTAAAAATATGCAGTCTATAATGCCATATGAATTACAATATAAATCTTGGAAAGAGGCAATAGAACACTCAAACAAACTATTTACTAATAAACAAGACAGAAAGTTTTAACATGAGCATAGCAACAGAAATGAATTATAAAAACAAAGAAGAAGCTATAACAGGAATATTAAAAAAATACCTTGTCATAAAAGACAACATGCTTCTCTCGGAGCGTCTTTTTGTTGCTAAATCAGTGATAAATTGGATTTTTCAAAATAGCAAAAATCCATTGATAATCAAATCTCATCTAGAAGATGTTGATAGACATATCAATGGTGAATTGGAACTATCTTGGAAAGATGGATTTATAGTAAGAAAAAAGAACAAGAAAGAGACTGCCAATGAAAACAAAAAAACAGAACCCAAAGAAAAAAAATAATCAAGAAACTATAGAAGATCATGGTGGTCTTGTAATTATTCAAAACGATGTACAGGAAGAAAAAATATCAAGAACTATTGGTTTATTTGGTGACGTAGGCGAACAAACATGTGCAGATGTTATATCTAATTTGATTGTTTTAAGTAAGACCGGTGAGATTCCTAAAAATGAACGCAAAAATAAATATACGCACGAACCTATTGAATTTTATGTTAATACGCATGGCGGATCTGCCAGCGATATGTTTGCGATTTATGATATGATGCGTCAAGTTCGTAAATCATGTGAGATAAACACAATCGGCATGGGAAAGATAATGAGCGCTGGAGTTCTCATAATGGCAGCAGGAACAAAAGGAAAGCGTAAAATAGGTGCTCATGCTCGCGTTATGATCCATTCAGTATTAGGCGGCTCTGAAGGTCCATTACACAATCTTCAAAATGAATTTGATGAGATTAAATTTGTTCAAGAGGCTTATACTAAAGCACTTATCAAAGAAACCAATTTAACTCCAAAAGCAATGAAAGATTTGCTTGAACGTCACGTTAATATATATCTATCAGCCGAAGAAGCTGTTAAATATGGTATTGCCGATGAGGTAATTTAAATGTCAAAAGAATTTGAAAAAAAGATTGAAGAGTTATTTCTTCATGACCAAAAGATATTAGATTCTAATAGTTTAAAACAAATTATTTTTGAATCTCTTAATATGTCTTCCATAAAAGAACAAACTGAGAATGTAGATTTAATATCTTCAGAAGATATTATGAAGTTTTTACCAAAATTTGAATTTACAGAAGACGTTGGAACGATATCAAGCGAAGATCAAAAGCAATTTCAAAATTTCTTTGGACCAACTTTAAAAGCTAAAAAAACAATCGAAGAAAAAATAAATTATTTATCTAGTTTCAGTACCAATATAACCAAAAGATCTACAAGCAATATTTTATCTGGCTTAATGATGCTAAAAGTTCTTCAAAATATGATCTCTAAAGCATCACCGGGTGCAGCTGGTTTGCAAACTGAAGCTTTTATAGCAGGATTGATGGGTGGAGAGCAGATTAAACGTAATGTATCATTGAATGTAATAGATGTTGTTATAGGATCTAAACCATATCAAATTAAGGTTTTGTCACCAGATAAGAATATAACAATGTCATCAAAAAATGTGAAAGACCATTTTATCAATAATAATTTTCTTAATTTTTTAATTGTTATTAAAACTTCTATGGAACAATTAGATTTTTATTCTTTTACTTTAGATAAAGAAAAAATTGAAAAAAATGAAAAGTTTAAATCAATGCTTGAAATGGATAAAACTTTTATAATAAAAATGGGTGAAGACGGTAAATATTTAAATATAAAACATTTAGGTGAAATAAAGATAAATAAAGAAATATTTAATCAATATAATCTTTTATTACAAAACAATGTAAAAGATGTACTAACTCAAACAGCAAATTTAATTAATAATATTAATCTTTTTTATATTCAAAATCGCCCCTCTGCTGCTGGCGCTGGAATAGCTAATGCTAATAATGTCGCTACTTTATTAAAACAACAATAATTAAACAGATGCAAACTTTTATTAAATATCTTCGTGAACAAATAGAACGTGAACTTGAAGAAGAGTTATCCAGACAAGAAGAATTAATGTCTGACGTTAAAAAAGCCTTATCAGACATTGATGGCATCTCTACAACTACTTCTAACAAAAGTGATTTAGCAATTGTTGTTCGTGTTGACGATAAAGATGAAATTGAATCAGCAAGAAAAAAAGTTAAATCAGCTATTAAATCATCTGGTTTGAAATTAGAAGATAGAGTTATAAATAAATTTGATCCAAATACAGAAACAACTGTTGCTGAATATAACGATGGCTCTGGACGTGTTTATATAGTTTATAAATACGATATAGGATCGCGTGAAGGATTAGCATTAGAACATGTTGTTGGTTTTGTACTAACAAAAAAAATTACTAGCGAACTCAAGAATCGTTTAGACTTACCAGAAGAAGCAAGTAAAGAAGAAGTTATCTCCAAGCTTAAAGGAGAATATGCTGATACTCTTGATATTGCACTAAAAGGTAAAAAGCTTGTTGAAGAAAAAATTGGTAAAATAGTTGATGCTGAAAGTGTCGGCTCCCAGAACTCCAAAGCCGATTTAGTATTGACAACAGAAAACAGTCAAAAAGTTGGATTATCTATTAAACTAGTTACAGAAGAAGGCCGAGGTGTTAGATTTACATATAATAAAAATCTTGGCTATGGAGATGAAACTGATGATAACCTTGTTCGTAATCCTAGCGGAAAGCCTTGGTGGCTTGTGGGGAGGCAAATATTTGCGAGGAAAGTCGGCTCTAGAAGTTATAATCCCGGCAAAGAAGAATTCGAAGCCCCCGCATGGATGACCAATGCTAAAGAAAAGCATCCTGATTTATATAAAGAAGCAATGAGCGAAGTATATGAAAAGATACGAGATGTATTAACTGCCAATCTTCGTCGCATGAAATTAAAAGAACTTGTTGCAATGGTTAATGAAGCGCATCTTGGCGTTAAAGATGAGCGTGAAGAGTATGATTTATTTTTAAAATTAACAGCAACGAGCGAAGGGGTTAATTTAGAAGAAGAAGCCTATGAAAAACCAGACATAGAAAAAATTAAAATGGATGGGATGAATAAGGCTGATATTGTCAAACAAGAAGACAGTTTAATTATTATAGATATTCCCGGTATGACTCCATTAACAATTCATAGCGTTAAATTTCATAGTAATATGTTATCAGCCAAGAGAGATGATTTAAAAATTAAGACTCGCTAATATAATAAAATGATTAAAATTATTATTAAAGAAAATAAAAAACTTTTAAAAGAGGAGCTAAAGTATTCAAAAACTTTATCAGATACCGCTTTTCAATTTTTAAAAAATAGTACAGAAGATAATACATTAAAGATACCAATTCCTTATAATGAAGTTTCTTTTGATACTAAAGAAATAAAGAATGGCTTAGTACTTGTGCATTTAATTAATAATCTTGGTCAAGGAATTGATTATATAAAAAAATTTGAAAAGTATTGGGACGCAAATGCCAAAAGCTTTTCAGAAAGTATAATAAAACAGATAAGCGGTTTAAGTTTTAAAAATATGTATTTTAAGGCTGTCCATAGTGAAACTCCGAAAAATATCGGCGGTAGATTTACTTTTAAATCTGTTAAAGGTTCTGAGGCGAGTATAATTAAGATTTATACATATATGAATAATACTAGCTCAAATAAAGATTTAGAAGGAACAATTATTCACGAATCTCAACACGTTACGCAATACATTAATCAGTTAGCAAAAAATTATTATAAACAGCTAAAAATTATTAAATCGTTTGATGATCTAAAGCCAGAAAAAATAGAAGATATAGTGATTGATGTTGGAATTGGAAGAGATCCAAAAGGAATAAAATATTCTAAAGACATGAGCTTAGAAGATTATTATATTTCTGATGATGAATATGAAACTTATTTAACTTCTATAGTAAGGACATGTTATTCTTATATCATTGAAAATGAAAGTTATGATCTTGATAAGTTGTCTGATTTTACATCTAAGTTTGTTGGCAAGCTGATTAATAATAAAGAATTTGCCAAGCAAGTTTTATTATCTCATGGTATAAAAAACTTATTTGATATATTTGAAAATATATTACGAGCTAGACCAAAAGAAATAATTAGAGATATAAAAATTGATTTAGAAAAAATGTTGCAGAGCAAATAAGAAAGGTGCGGTATAAGCGTGAAAAAAGTATACGATAATGGCTTGTCTCTTAATTCAAAAATTTTATCAGGAGTAAATAAATTAGCTGATGCAGTTAGTAGCACACTTGGTCCAAAAGGTCGAAACGTAATTATTCACAGCAAGGGTAAGAATCCTGTAATTACCAAAGACGGAGTAACGGTTTCAGAGGCAGTTCTTTTTGAAGATGCTTTTGAAAATGTTGGTGCTCAAGTACTAAAACAAGCAACAGCCGTTACAGCGACTGAAGCAGGTGATGGCACAACAACTGCAACTGTTTTGGCAAGAGCTATCGTTAATCAAGCACAAAAATATATTATTGCCGGTGCATCACCAACTGATTTAAAACGCGGTATGGAATCTGCGGCCATTAAAATTGTTACAAAAATAAAAGAACATAGTAAGCCAGTTGCAAGCTTAGAAGACATTGAGCATATTGCAACAATATCAGCTAACGGTGATAATAGAATAGGCAAGCTTATATCAACTGCTGTTGATAAAGTTGGAAAAGACGGTGCTGTAACAATTGAAGAAGGCAAATCCCTTGATACAATTCTAGATATTGTAGAAGGTTTTCAATTCGACAGTGGATTCGTTTCACCACAATTCATAACAGATGAACGTCGTGGAGCAGTGCGTTATGAAAATGCATTAGTCATGGTGACTGACCATAATCTGTCCAGCATAGAAGAAATGATGCCAGTATTAGAGATCGTAGCTAGAGAAAATAAACCATTTGTTATTGTTGCAGAAAATATCGAAGGTCAATTATTGGCTGCTTTAATTTTAAATACCGTTCGTGGCTCAATGCGTATTGCTGCTATTAAAGCTCCACGTTATGGCGAAGAGCGAAGAAATATTTTAAAAGATCTTGCTTTATCCGTAGGAGCAACTTATGTTTCACGCGAAAGCGGCTTACTTATCAATGAAGTAAAGCGTCAACATCTAGGAACTGCAAAGACTGTAGAAGCTTTAAAAAACTGGACTACTATTGTAGGTGGTGGTGGTAATTATGACGAAGTAGATAAACGGATTGACACCTTAAAGACGGAAATGTCCATCACAGATGATATTCGTGAATGCCAGCGTATTCAAGAGCGTATTACTAGATTAGCCTCTGGAATCGCTATAATCCGCGTAGGAGGGTTAACTGAGGTAGATATGGTAGAGCGCAAGCACCGCATCGAAGATGCATTGGAAGCCGTTAAAAGCGCTCAATTGGAAGGAATATTGCCGGGAGGTGGAACAGCATTATTGAAGCTATCTCGTAATTTAGACAAAGAAGTACTCACTGAAAACCAAGATGAAAAATTTGGTATTGAAATAATCATGAAAGCTTGCGAAGAGCCAATACGTAAATTAGCGGATAATTCTGGTTTAAAAGCAGACGTTATAATTAATGATTTACTCAATAATTATGAGGATTTCTGGGATGGAGTCAATTTTTCTAATGGACACTATTCGGATATGGCAGCGGTTGGTATTATAGACCCAGCTAAAGTAACACGTTGCGCATTACAAAATGCTGTAAGTGCTGCGTCTACTTTACTCACCACCTCTCATGCTATTATAGAAATTTAAAACTAATTATACATAGCAGCCAATTTTCTGGCCTAGCGGGAGTGTTTTATGGATCAAAGTGGTCTAGAATACATTGTCAGAGAATTGACAGAAAGTATTCATGAAATAAAATTGAATACCGAAAGACTTGTTACCAAATTAGAACAAGTCAATGATAATATTGAGAAATTAGAAGCAAGCGTTGAAACTCTACATAAATCTTTGTCAGAACAAGACAGACGTTTAACAAAGCTTGAACAAATGGTTCCTCGCAATCTTGTAGAAGATGTTGCTTTATTAAAACAAAATCAATCTAATATAACAAAAATATTATGGTTGCTTGGAGGAGGCACTTTAACAGCACTAGGAGATACGCTTTTAAAGATGCTCCAAAAGTAGTTTAAAAGATGAACACATGTGTTATAGTAGCGGGGACGGCTAGAAGCTGTCCCTTTTTTTTGGAGCTTAAATGAATGCTAAAATGATTGTAACAGTACCTATAGATGATATTCCTAGTGAAGTTTCTAAAATATTAGAAAAAATTACTGGTAAGCTTTCAACAATAAAAGAAAAAACTGATAATTGTTGCTATAATAAAGATATCAATTTTGTTATTGAAGAAATAGATCAAATAAGAAAAGTACTATCATTAGTTGATATAAATCTAGATGATTGTTATAATGTATTATTAGGTTATTCTAAATACAAAACAGAAATAAGAATACAAAACCTAGAAAAACAAAAATCAGAAGAAGGGAACAACAATGATAGCAGCAATAATGGATAATCCGTTTGCTATTGGAGATCTTGTACATATTCCCCAAGGAACTACATTATATAAGTTATTGAATAATCAGACAAAAATCTTATTTGATCGCCCTATGCCAATAAAAATAGCCGATAAGCCTTTAGCCGGTTATATAATTAATAAATCAATATATGATTTTTACGTTGTTGGTGTTGGTGATAAAGAATATATGATTAAATCTGATGAAATAAAATTTTTGAATGGAGTAAAAAATGTTTATTAAACTTTTAGAAATTTATGAAGAAATTATTAACTACAATAAAGCAGAAGGAACAAAAATTTTCTCTATTAGAGAAATAGCAGTAAATCCAAATTATATTAGTTCTTTTAGAGCAGATACTTTAATTGAAAGAATTGTTAAAGATAACCCTGCGTGCGCAGAAGGTTTGCAAAAAGAACAAAAATTTACAAGAATTTATATTAATAGGGGAGGTAGCAACCAAGAAATAGTAATCCTTGGTGATATAAATACAGTGTGTAAATTATTAGACCTTAGCACTAATAAAAAAGTTATTAAAGGGTAGTATAACTAATTATTATACTAATGTCTAATAAACTCAGCAATATTAAATACTATACTGTCACTTTAGAAAAGTGTCTTAATCTTCTTATAGATACAGATAGATGCACTAGAATGTTTTCTACTAGTGTAAAAGCTATGGTAGATAAATATTCACTTGATAGCTGGGATAAAAGTCCAATTGCTGATTATATGGATGCTTATCTTAATGCAAAAGTTTTAAGAGATTTTTTGCAAAAAAAGATAGAACAACCAGATGAAGAATTAGTAAAATTTGCTGCTAAAAATAAAATTGATGGTGTAATATATACTAAAAATGAATTGACGATGTTACATAATTTAGTGGAGAACTTTGAACAAACTAAAGAATATCTCCATAAAACATACGGCTTTTCAACAATGTTAAATTAATTCTTGACAAGTTTATAGACAGATATATCTTATTTATAACGCCACTAAGGCGATGATAAAGGAGATATTTATGTCAGTTTATGCTTTAGATAAATTTTTAAATAATGTTTTTGACGTATACGCAGTATCGGGAATGTCAAATGATTTTACTTATAATAAAGAAGAATATTATGTAACATCTAACGATAAAGAATGGATTATTGAAATGCCATTGCCCGGTATGTCAAAAGAAAATTTAAAGATTGATTTTCAAGATAGTATGCTAATTATTTCTGCTAATTCTTCTATTAAATCAAAAGCTATTCGAAATATTAAAAAGTCTTGGGCATTAGATGATTCCATTAATGTTTCGTCTATAACTGCAAAGCTTGAGAATGGTCTACTTACAGTAGTCTTACCAAAGATTAAGCCGGAAAAGAAAAGCATTTCTATTAATATTTCTTAAATATAATATTTAATAGTATAAAATTAAGGAGAAGTAGGCGTTTTAGCCTACTTCTCTTTCTTTTTTAACTATTTATGTATTATGAAGATAAAAATAAAGATTCTTGAAAAAAATGAACTAGGACAAGCTGTTGCTGGCGAACCAGATGGTTCTCAACCGGATTATCGTAACATGGAAGAAGGATGTGGTTGTGAATGTGAATCGTGCCAAGCTGGTTCGCATCATGCTGATTATTCAGAAGACCAATATGGCATATCACTAAATCAAAAACCAGACGAAAATGGCGATGGCGTTATAAGTCCAGATGAACTATATTATCATTTCGATTTAAATAGTGATCAAGTGGTATTACCAGATGAATATGAACAACACGTAAAATGGCATTGTCGCCATCCAGAAGTATTTAATTTAGACGACAATGAAGAATACTATGAATTAGATGAAAATCTTTTAATCCAATTTAATAATTTATTAAAAGAAAAAAAAGATCGCTGTTACCGCCTAGCAAAACAAAAATATGATGTATTTCCAAGCGCTTATGCCTCTGGTTTTATAGTTAGATGCCGCAAAGGTAAAGTTGCTAAAAAGAAAAAATAATAATGCTCCTAGAAGATATATTAAAGCAATTAATTTTAGAATGTATTCAAGAAGAATATCTTGAAATTGATGATTTATTATTTGAAGGAACATTTGATAAAGAAAAAAGTAGTGGTTTGCACGGATGGTTTCAGAGGCAAGGTGGTAAAGGAAAAAGTAAAGGTTGGGTAGATTGTAATACATGTCGCACAGATAAAAAAACAGGACGTAAAACATGTAAATCTTGCGGCAGACAAAAAGGTGAGAAGCGTGGTAAATATCCAGCCTGTCGCCCAACGCCTAGCGCTTGTAATAAAAAAGGTACAAGTAAAAAGAAAAGCAGTACAAGAGTTTCTTGGAAGAAAAAGGAATAATTATGTTTATTAATAAACAAGAATTAGAAAATATTATTAAAGAAAGTCTACAAGAGCATTTAATTTTTGAAAATGAATTAGGCGATGAAACTGCTACATTAGAAGATGGAACTGCGGTTTGTGAAGCCTGCCTTTATGAAACCATGACTTGTGGATGTCCTGATGTTCTAGAAGAAGCTGAATATCATGGTCGCTCTGTTCCTTTAGGCAAACCAATGCGTGGAGATGTAAAAAAGTTTAAAGTATTCGTAAGAGATCCAAAAACTGGAAATATCAAAAAAGTAAACTTTGGTGATCCAAACATGCGCATCAAGAAAAGCAATCCAAAGCGCCGTAAAAGCTTTCGCGCACGTCATAACTGCGCTAATCCCGGTCCAAGAACTAAGGCACGTTACTGGTCATGCCGTAAGTGGTAATAAAATATGATTAAGATTAAATTACTAAAAGAAAAAGAAAAATTAGTAGGAGGAGCTGGGGATAATGTACCTGATTCCGATTTTGATCCAAAGCAATTAGCTATAGGCATTAAAGATGAAACTGGGGAACATACTCCAGATCCAACAATCGGTAAGGAAATAGCTAAAGACCATTTAAGTAATGATCCAGATTATTATAAAAAATTAAAAGCTGCTGGTATTGATGAAAAGAAAAACAATAAATTAAGTTCTTACTGGAAAAAGCGCGCAAAACGTAGAGCGATAAAAGCAAAACGTAGTTGGCCAAACAGCAAAGATCGTAAATGGGCTTTGGAAGAACAAGAAAAATCTTCTAAAATTAATAATGATATCTATAACTTATTTGAAAAAGAACTAGATATTAATGAAGAGCTTACTACGACAATAGAAGAGTTTTTAAAAAAAATGAAAAAAATGCGTGAAGAAATACATATACAAAAGTTTGGCCCCAATACGCCAGATAAGTCTAAAAAATCTTTATCTAAACCATATCCAAAGCACAAAAAAGGTGAAACTGTTGGCGGTTACTACAGAAAAGCCAGTAAAAAATTAGGTGGCGCAACTTTGGCTCCCGGTGAATCTTTTGGTCCAGCAGAAGAATAAAGGAATAAAGCATGTCGATTATATACCCCAGTATTAATACTAGTAATTTTGCTACTTTAGGCTCCAATACATTTATTGGTACAGAAATTGTTACTGGCTCAGTAAGTATTACTAATCTATTATCAGCAAGTGCTATAACGGCGTCCGATCTATTTTTAAATAATAATCCATATGCAACAACAGGAGCTGTTTCTGGTGCGTTTGCAAAATTAAATGGTGGCAATACATTTACTGGCGGAACAAATATATTCGAAGGCATTTCAGCGCATAATACCGTTACTGTTGATGGCACCAGTAATTTTAATTATGCTTATTTATTTCTGCAAGGAAGCACAGAAAGCAGATTAAAGATAAGAAAAGGCGGCGCAACAGAAGTTGGATCTTTCTACAACAGCACTGATGTATCACCAGAATTAGTTATTGAAGGTGTAAATGGCATTCAATTAACTGGTAGCGTATCTGGTTTGATAGCTAAGAGCCAAACATTATCAGGTACTTTGGTATCATTTAATACAAAAGTTAATATTTCAACTGCTAATTCGGGCGTAGTTGATCAATTCACCGGCAGCTATAAAGCCACTAGATATACAATAATGGCAGAAACAACTACCGGTGCTTATCACGTTCAAACTGCCGATGTATTATTGGCACACAACAATTCTAACGTACTAATTACTCCATACGCAGTAACTTGTACTAGTGGTAGTTATTTAGCATCTTTTGATGCTCAATATAGCGGCACTAACATACAATTAATAGCAACAAATCTTGTAGCAAGTAACATAGCTGTAACGATGACTAAGACTTATTTAGCTTAAAAGCGCATAGCGCAAGGAAAATATTAGGATGGCAATTTCAAATTTTAGAATTCCCACAGGATTGGAGGTTAGTGGGACAACAACAATAACTGGCTCTGTAAACGTTAGCGGTACTTTAACTAACATTGGCGATATCTCTGGCTCTAGAGGTGATTATACAAGTTTATATATTAATGGCGTCGCAGTAGCAGCTGGTGGCGTTGGAGTGTCAGACGTTAGTGGAGCAATTACTGGTGCATTGGCATCATATGATTCTAATGTTTCTGGTGCAATTACCTCTTCTTTAACTGGCTATGCAACATTAGTTGGTGTATCTGGCACTTTTGCAACATATGCAGAAGTTAGCGGAGCGATCACTGCTTCCTTGGCTAATATTCCAACAAGAAGCGAAGTATCTGGAGTATTAACTGCTTCATATGCACAATTAGCTGTTACAAATACATTTACAGCAGATCAAATTATCACTGGCGGGTTGAGCATGACAACAGATTTGTCTGCTCGTTCTGCTTCATTAACTGGTGATTTAACAGTCGGTGGCAATTTATCAGTCAAGGGCCAATTAACATATATTGATTCCACCACTGTTAATATTGGCGATAAAAATATTAATTTAGGTACTGGAAGTGCTGTATTATCAGTATTAGATGGCGGCGGTTTAGATTTAGGTACCTCCGCTCAAGTCCAATGGCGTTATGATAATGCAAGTTCTGCATGGAAATCTAACGTAGCAGTTAACGTAAGCAGTGCCGTTCCATCATATAAACTTAATGATACTAACGTTTTAACAAGAATAGCAGGAGCAAACGCATTAGTAAATTCTACCTTTGGTTCTGTAAGCATCTCCAGCACAAGCGTAACAACTCTTAGCGGTGCTTTAACTGCTTCAGTAACTGCTCCAACAATTAATGTTGGTTCTCCATTATCAACCAGCGCATCACTTAATGCAGCAAACGCAGTGACTGTCGGTAGCATATCTACTCAAGCTACAGCAATTAATGGTGCTGCAACAACTGTCGCAGGTGTTAATGGTCTGTTCTTAACTGGCGCTAACGTATATGTAACTGGAAATACGTATTTCAATAATGGTATTTCTGGAACCACAGCACAATTCACAACTATTACTGGCTCTACAGTAACTGGCTCAACAGCACAGTTTACAACCATTTCTGGTTCTAATTTATCAGCTAGCACCTCAGTTACCGCTCCAACATTAGTAGCAAATGTATTGGTTGCAAGTGATGTTAATACATTAAATATTGCTGGCGGTGGAACAAACACAGTTGATACATTTACAGCATCAAGTTATTCTGCTGCTAAATACGTTATCAAAGCAAAAGATAATACAACAAGCGAAGTACATGTATTAGAAGCATTGGTCGCCACAGATGGCGCAGTAGCTATCTTGACTCCATATGCTTCTACCTACACTGGTGCTAGCGCATTGCTTACATTATCATCTTCTTATAGCGGTGGTGACGTAACTGTATCTGCACTAAACAATTCAGCAAATCAAGTAACAGTTAAATTCTTGAAGAGCTATATTGCTTAATATATAACATAGGAAAAGGTCAATGGCCATCTCAGATTTTAAATTAGAAACAGGTTTACAAGTAAGTGGTAGTGCTAAAATATCCGGTTCTGTAAGCGCCTCACAAGGTTTTACTGGCAGTTTGTATGGTACTGCTTCTTATGGACAAGACTCTAATTTATTGGATGGCCTTGATAGTACAGCATTTGCAAGATTAGCAAGTGCAAATACATTTTCACAAACACAAACAATTAGCGGGAACTTGTATGTCACAGGTACGGTTTCCGCTTCTGTTGTTACAGCATCACAAGGTTTTGTTAGTGGCGGTTTAACAATTGGTGATTATGTTCAATTGCTACCAGTAGGTGCAACAAACATACCAACAAATTTAACAGCATCATATATTTATACTTCCGGTTCAACAAACGATATGTATTTCACCCAATATCAGGGTCCATACACAAATACAACTCGTCTTCGTTGGCTAGAAAGCACATTATCCACAGGTCTTTTGCATGGTGGTATTTTATCAACAGTAAATGGTACAACAACTTTTTCAGTTTCAAGCGGTAGCGGTCTTATTCTTAATTATAATGCATCAACTGGTAGCGACCCATATCCTACAATTAATTTCGTTTCATGGCCTACATATACAAGTCAATCATTACTTTATTCTGGCTCTGCACCAATAACATATATTGCAATTGCTAGCGATGGAACCATCAGTCAAGAAACTCTTCCTCCAAATTTTAGTGAATTTAAAGATAGAATAGTATTAGGTCGTGTATTGCATCAAAGCGGTAGTGTAACAAATGGCGCTACTAACACTCCTCCAACTGCATATGGTCTTGCTACAAGCACGGCAGATTTTATCCGTGCAATTGGTCCATTAAAAATTAGTGGTCACTTCCTTGCTCCAAGTGGTTCTGGTAATTTATCTTTAACAAAAAGCGCTGGCGATTCATATGTAGAAGGTAGAAACTATAGTCTAAACCCAAATATCCCAAATCTTATAATATCAGCAAATGACCCAGCAGTTACAGTATCAAAGATATATCGTCAACGTTGTTCTGGTGGTATCGCAGTGATTGATACAGGAGTAGCAGGTGCTGGTTATACAACTGTTGACCCAACATTATATCAAGATGCGAATGGAAATTTAGCTTCTGTTGGCACCGACTTTACAGTTCAGCGAGTATATTGGTTTCCTAGAGCAGTAAACAGAGCATTATATGTTTATTACGGCCAAGCAACTTATGCTAATATTGATGACGCTATTGCCGGAATAAACACTGAAAACTTTGTTGAATGCGAAAATACTAAAGGTTCAGCAATATTAGTAGCCCATCTTGTAATGAAGGGCAATATTTCAAATTTTGATTCATCAATAACATCTCGCATATATCAAGCAGGTTTGTTTAGAGGTGGAGCAGGCGGTGGAGGCGGAGGAGGTGGAAGCAGCGGAGCAACTAATCTTGCAAGCTTAACAGACGTTTCTATTGGAACACCAGCCAATGGTCAAGCATTAATATATAATACTTCAATAAGTAAATGGGTTGAAGGATATCCAAACAGCGCTTCCTATGCTACCAATACAGCAACTGCTTCATATGTTGCAACTGGTTCTGCAATTGCTACATTCACAAATGACGTAAGAAATCAATTTAGTGTTGGTAGCAATATCGGGATTAGTGCCGGTGTTGTGTCTTTAAGTTCTTCTGTTTCCACAACAGCAGTCACAGGAACAACTGGCGTATCAGGTGCTATTGGCTTATTCCCAATATTAACTGGTTCAAGTCTTTCAGGAACAACCGCACAATTTACAACTATCAGTGGTTCTAATATCAGTGGTGCATTGATAGGTACATTAAATGGATTCACTGGCGTTGTAGCAGGAACTAATTTAACCAGTTCTACTTTATTAGGCGCTTTAAGAATAAGTCTTACATCCAGCGTAACTTCAGGTCTAACATTATTAACAAGCACAAGTGGTAACTTTACAATATTGTCTGGTACAACCACAACAGGCTCTACAGCATTATTTACAACAGTAACTGGTACAACAACTACTGGTTCTACAGCGACATTTACAAGGATTACCGGTAGTACGATAACTGGTTCTACGTTATCTTATACAACTTTAAATACCACACAAATGACTTCAAGTGGTAAGATATTGGTTGATAATGGTTTAAAAATAGGGAATGGCGCAAATTCATATGCTACCAATATCGGTATTGGCGATAGCGCTTTGGCCTCTATAAATAATCCTGTTGGTGTAGATAACGTAGCTATAGGCTATCAAGCGTTGGTATTAAATCAAAGTGGTAATCAAAATATTGCTATTGGCAAATACGCTCTTTATAATACTAATGGTAGTTATAATAACGTAGCAATTGGCGGTGGTGCTGGACAAGCAAATACTAACGGCGCTGAGAACATTTTTGTTGGTGCCGGTGCCGGTAATCAAGCAAAAGCTAGTTTTAATACGTTAATTGGCACAAATGCGGGAGTAAATTTAGTATCAAGTCAAAATACTGCCATAGGTTATTATGCCTTAAACGCACATAAAGGAACTGGCGGCAACAACTTTGCTCTTGGTACTTATGCCGTACAAACAGTAATAAGCGGTACCGAAAATGTTGGTATAGGAATTAATACAATCTATGGAATAACTAATGGAGATTTTAATATAGCTATTGGCTCAAGAGCTATTTATCCTTCTGCTCAAGGATATAATAATGTTACTTCAAGTTATAATACTGCAATAGGTTACAATGCTCTATCTACCATAGCAGCTGGTGGAGAAAATTTATCAATCGGTTATAATGGTCTTTTGAACTTAATTAGTGGTTCACAAAATAATGGTGTAGGTACTGCTATTCTTGGTTCATTAAAAACAGGCTCTGCTAATACTGCTGTTGGTTATAAAGGATTATTAAATCTTATATCTGGCAGTAATAACATAGGAATTGGCAATTATGCTGGTAGTTCAATATTGACTGGTTCTGGTAACGTAATAATTGGTAGCGCAACTGGCATAAATAATACCGACAATAATATCTATATCAGTGATGGTGCTGGCAATTTAAGATTACAAGTTGATAGCAATGGTGCATTATCTGGTACAGTTATTACTGGTTCATCTATAACAGGTTCAACCGTATTAGCAACTGTTGTTACTGGTACAACAACCACTGGTTCAACGGCCTTATTCACAACTATCACTGGTTCAACAATAACAGGCTCTACAGCTTTGTATACTGTAGTTACAGGCACCACAACAACTGGTTCAACTGCAACTTTTACAACTATTAGCGGCTCTAATATCAGCGGTGCATTAATAGGTACGTTGAATACAATTAGCGTCATCAACGCTAGTACTAATTTAACTGCCTCCAACGTTGGAAGTATTAGAAGTTTGGCATTAACTTCTAGCATCACAAACGGTTTAACTAGGGTTACTGGTGTAGAAACAGGCAGCTTTACATATTTAACTGGTACAACCACAACTGGTACATTAGCCACATTTGGTACAGTGTCAGGCTCTACAGGATTGTCTGGCGCACTAGGTTTATTTACTACTCTAACTGCTTCTAATATTTCCTCTTCAGGTAATATGACTCTTGGGGGAAACATTACTTTATCAAATGCTGGTGGTATAGTGTTTGGTACTACTGCGGGGGCTTCAAGCGGCACATTATCTTCTAATACATTAAGCGATTATGAAATTGGCTCTTGGACGCCCGCTTATCAAGGAACAGGTTGGACATATAACTCCGGTCTTACCGTTGGTAGATATACAAAAATTGGAAAAATAGTTCATTTAGAAGGATCTATATTGTTAACGGCTACAGGAAGTAATGCCCCCGGTGTCGTTATTACTGGTATACCATTTACTAGTAACGGTAATACTTATGGTGATTTTAATGTGATTCGATATCAATCTCTTGCTGCTGGTATCACTACTTATCCACAAGGTTATGTCGGTTATGCAGCAAATACTATTACTTTAGAAAAAGCCTCTAATACTTTATTAGTAACTGATTTAACTAATGCTTCTTGGATTTGGTTTTCTGCTATTTATACAACAACATCTTAATATAGGAAAATAATTATGGCTCTTACAGAAAAAAACATAATAGATAAAATTGAAGTTTTAGAAAATGGAATTATTCAAGTTCGTCAAGCAACTATTGTCGAACGTGATGGAGTAGAAATTGCTAAAAACTATCATCGCTGGACATTGACTCCCGGTCAAGATTTAACAGGTCAAGAGCAACGTGTTATAGATATTGCAACAGCCGTATGGACACCGGAAGTTGTTGCTGCTTATCAACAAATAACTGGATAATAAAATGAAGATAACGAAAGAAAAGCTATTGCAAATAATTAAAGAAGAAGTATCTTTTGTTTCTTCTTACCCAATTCCTGCTCCTAAACCTGATAGCATTGATCCAGATGGTTACGAAGGAAGAATGGCCAAAAACAATCTTTCTAAAATGGAAGAATATGCACGTAGTTTACAAGGCATGATTGCTGATAATGAGAATCTTGAGCCTTGGGTTGAAGAAAAGATAGCTGTTGCTGCTTCCATGCTAGATAGCGTTGCTCACTATTTGCAATACGATAAATCACATCCACAATCTGGCGAATAAGATATGCAGAAGTATTTAGACTTTTGGAATAGGTATCTAAACGAAAGAAAGATACGTGGTGTAAAAGATACCTCAAAGGTAACTTCGCTATGTGTATTTGATTTCGATGGTACATTATTTAAAAGTCCAGATAAACCAGAAGATGAAGGAAATAGCTGGTGGTTATTTGCTAAAAGCCTAGATGAACCAGCTACTCCGCACATTCCCGGTAAGGAATGGTGGTACAATAAAACTGTTGATTTAGCTTTAAACAAAATTAAAGACCCAAGTGTATATTGCATTATGTTAACGGGTAGAAGCGATAGGTTCCTTAATAAAAGAATCAACGAACTACTTCTACAAAAAAAAATGATGTTTGATGAAGTTGGATTAAATGATTCCGGTGAGGAATCAGAAAATTTCAAGATTGCACGTATTAGAGAATTATTAAATTCTCTTCCTAATATTCAAAAATTAGAAATGTGGGAAGATCAAAAAGATTTGGCAGATAAATATTCAGAAGAATTCTCTGGCGATAAATTTAAATTCCTTGTTCATATTGTTGATGATAGTTATTCTAAATCCGATAGCGGACAAACAAAAATAAAAATTAAAATCAAGTCTTAACAACAATTTTTTCTAGTTGTAGTATCTTTAGAAATAGCGGATACTACTTAAGATATTTTCAAGGAGATAAATAATATGTGCATGATCTGTAAGGGTTTAGAACGTGGCAAATTCACACCAGAAGATGCTAGAGATAAGCTAGAAGAATTTGTTGATTTAGACCTGTTAGATGAAGATCATCAAGAAGAAGTTGAAATGCTCATTGCAGAAATTGAAGAAGATGAATATTATTGGTCTACCGCTAAAAAAGACGCTAGAAGAACTCTTGAAGATGATTATGATTATGGATATGATGAAGAACCAGAAGAAGATCCATTTTTAGATGATGAACCTTACGAAGAAGACTAATTATATGCATGAGATGGTTATTTGACCACACTTATGGCTTTGGCAAAATGTCAAAGCAAAATATAATTTATTCTCCTTGTGCTGCTTTATTAGAATCACACGAATATAGTGAATTTCTGGAAAATGGATGGTATCCAGCAAATGATAATATCTGGTTTCAAACTCGCAGCACACGTATTAATCTAGAATTATATAAACCAACAAAGAATGTTTTGCGTTTGGCAAAGAAAGTTAAATACTTTCCAGATGTGAACATGACAAAAACCAAACGAGAAAGATTGGCAAGAATATATGACAAATATATCACTCGTAAAGGCTATAGTGATGATATGTCAATTGACGATATTATCTCTAATAGTCACGGGCATATCTATTACGTATATAATGGTGAAATCGTTGCATTCGCATTTTACAAAGTTATTGGAGAAGCTTACCTTGGCATAGAATTTGCGTGGGACTACGAAGAGCCAAAGCTTTCTCTCGGACATATTAACGTTTATTACAATTCTATTTTTGCTCGCTTTAAACGTTGCAAATATATATATCTTTCTTCTGGCTATGAAAGCTGCTCTATATACAAAAGCCAATACCCCGGTTTCCAATGGTGGAAAGGCTATCAGTGGTCTACAGATGTGGAGTTATATAAAGAGTTATGTCTCCGCGATGATGAAATAAAAATAGATGCAGGCGATCTAATATAAAGTTGTTAACATCAGCCAAGTTTCTGTTACAATCAGCCATATCTTTTGGAGGACGAATGATTGAATACGCAGACGTTATAGTTGATTTAGCTTATGGAGATAGCGGTAAAGGAAAAGTAACACATATCTTAGGCAAGAGCGGCGATTATACGCATTGTATTAGATATAATGGCTCAAATAACGCAGGTCATACAATCTATCATGAAGGTAAAAAGATTGTAACACATTCAATCCCTACAGGAGTTGTTCATGGGATCAAGTCTATCATTGGTCCCGGTTGTGTAATGAATGTTAAGCAATTCTTTGATGAATTAAAGGAACTCCAAGATGCTGGCATAAAGACTGATGGTCTTGTTTACGTTGCAAAGAATGTTAATATAATCACCGAAGAGCACTTGCAAGAGGATAGACAGGATGCTAAGATAGGTACAACAAAGCGCGGTAATGGTCCAGCATATCGTGACAAGTATAATAGAAAAGGCGTTCGTGCTGAACAAATACCTGAACTTCAAAACTATTTAATAGATCTATATGAAGAACTTCATTCAGAAAATACCCCATGCCGCATTCTATTTGAAGGCGCTCAAGGTTTTGGTCTTGACATTGATTGGGGCGATTATCCTTTCGTTACTAGCTCCACTTGTACTGTTGGCGCTGCTGTTGCTAACGGTGTTCCTCCAAACAAAATTAGGAATGTTTGGGGGATAACTAAAGTTTATGAAACATATGTAGGTGGCAAAAAGTTTGAACCAGATGATCCAATCTTTGGCAAGATACGTGAACTTGGCGGAGAGTACGGAGCAACAACTGGCCGACCAAGGCAATGCAATTGGATTAATACTTCACTATTACGCAAGGCTGCAAACATTAATGGCGTAAATAAAGTTGTATTCAATAAGGCTGATATCCTTAGAATGGTTGATGCTTGGAAGGCTTATGATTTAAATGGAAATCTTATCACTTTTCAAGATGAAGAACTTATGAAACAATGGATGCAAGAATTATTACCAAATGTAGAAATATTTTGGTCGGACAGTCCAGATAAACTATAATATGGCTAACTGTAATCACTGTGGAAAAACAGCATTTACAAGAATCTGTCCTAGATGTAGAAGAGTGATAAAATCCGATCCAGCAGCAGATGGAATTGGATGTTTAGTTATGATATGTATATTTGTTTTTGCATATTTTCATAACGCATGTGGAAAATAAAAAAGAATATAAAGTGCTTTACAAGATGTAGTGGCCGATGTATAGTAGTACAACTAACCCTGAGACAACAGGATCTTAAAAAGGAGAAACAAATGTCAAACCGTACCTCAACCGTATCAACCCGTCGTTCCGCAAAGAGCAACACCACCCGTCGTTCTGCAAAGAAGGTATTCGATGCAAAGACTGGCGTTTATGAAAACAGCCACGAAGTAACTGGTTATGGTGTTCAAATCCGTCGCGGCGATACACGTCACGGTGGAGAAAGCTTCGTAAAGATCTATGGTCGCAATTCTGAATCTGATACCGTAACTCTTTCTCTCCGTGAAGCACGTTCACTTAAGGCATTCCTTGACCGTGAACTTACTATGCTTGCTCGCGCAGAATAGTAAATAGCTGTTGACATACTGAACCCCACCTGTTATAATGCAGGTGGGGTTTCTTATTGGAGAAATAAATCATGACCGAAGATAACACAAATCTACTTAAAGTTTCTTATCCAACTGTGTTCAAAGAAAATTTCTATTTTGAATGTGAAGATGGCTGGATTAATCTTATTAGTGAAATCGCCAAGTTTATCTCTTCAAAGACAAAAGAATGCTATGCAGATCAAGTCAAAGAAAAGTTTGGTACACTTAGATTTTATATCAACTGTGGTAATGGTATCAGCGAACCAGAATATGTTGAAATAGCCTCTTTCATCTCAGCTATTGAAAGACAAAGCGCACATATCTGTGAATATTGCGGTGTCAAACTAGATGATAGTAATAGGAATAAAATCAAGAGTTATTGGATTAAAAACATTTGTATTACATGCAAACAGAAAGAAGACTTAGAGAGAGAAGAAGAGCTTGTCAAAAGAGCAATGAAGCTTAATAATGAACGCTAATGGAACCAATATTTAAACCGGGAGATCTGGTGGAATATATACCAGAAGCTTTCGGCCATAAAGATAAATATATTGGTACCGGCTATGTTGAAAAAGCTGAATTCAATGAAAGTACTGGTATGTATTTTTATACCGTAGTATCATTCAACACAGTTAAGCAATCAGCCAAGAACTTTGCCGAGTATCATATAGGTGAAGTAAGACGTATGTGGCACGAACATGTAGCGCAAACCATATTAAGAAAAATATCATGAAACATGCAATTGGCGACATCGTAGCATGCTACAATAACGCAATACGATCTAAAATAACAATTGGTTGGATAACAGAAGTAGTTTATGAAACAATATTTATTGCACACGTTGATTATCAAGAAGAAAGATATCGTGTACAATGGGCGGATAGTGATTTTGATGATGGTTCCATCATTCTCTACACACCAGAAGAAATAGCCGATGGAAAGAAATTGTATATTTCATGGCATAACTTATGAATACCACCCTCCACCCATCCTCCACCCCCCCACCTACCTACCTATCCATAGGGGATGTTGTATTTGTTAAATTAGGAACCGTCAGACCAAGTTATTTAAAGCAAATGTTTAAAACATATAAACATTTGAAACCAATAGATATACTAAAACAATTTGGTATCAGTGATAGAGTGGCTAAAGATATAAAGAACGATACATATTTTTATATAGATCCAAATGTGATTGGCTACATTAGTAGCGATCCTATGACCGCCGAAGTGGCAGAGCAGCAAAACCTTAAAGTTAATCAGTATGGAGATTTTATGTTAGGTTATGCTATTAAATTTGAAATGCTAAATAAAAAGATGCTTTCAGCAAACTACAATACTTTTATGTTCCATCATTCCTTATTGTCAATCTCGGATATAGTTATATATGAGCCGCATGAACTATACGAGGAAATCATGAATGAGAAAGGAAACGGATAGCAATTCTACAAGAATTATAAATGTAAATAAAGATAAAAATATAGATGTTACTGAACTAGTTCTTTTGTCCGGTTATGCTGGTCTTGTTATAATATGGGTATTCGCTTGTTGCGGATAATGTAAGATATATCGCACATCGTCATTATCTTGACGCCATTTATTTGACGCGACTTATATTTGGCGTCATATTTCTGTCGTCAAAAAAAACACGTCAAGCGTTTGACGCCACGATATTGGCGTCATGGAAATGGCTTAATAATTTCAACCACTTACGGCGATATATGTGAACGTATGGTCACGTCAGCATCCTAACCCGCCATATTTCCGGCGTCAACGCACCGGCATTAATGATTTCAATGGTTTAGGGGCTCTTGACTTCTCCTTGCGACTCGCGTACAATACCCTTGTGGAGTGTGCGTGCGCCAGCCGCCGCATATATGCAAATATCGTGCCAATAAAAAAGTTATTCCGTGCTGTTGACCGTGGGGACAGGGTATGCAATAATGCTTGCATCACTCGTTGAGCAAGGAAGAAAAAAATGGCTTGGGTTAATGGAAAGCGTACTGTTTACTGCCGTGTGTGTTATACTGTTGGGCACAATAGGCGCTCATGTCCAAGCTTGTCAGAAATTACAAAGCAGCGTTATAAGAATGGCGATCTTGCGCGTAAGTGTTCTTACTGTTATACTGCTGGTCACACTCGTAGGAAGTGTGAAAAGCTTGCTGTTGATATGGCTAACGATGTTAAGCTTAATGCGGAATATCGTCAGCAAGTTGCCGCTTATCTCTTGCAAAAGGGAATCGGTGTTGGTACAATGGTGAAGCGAAATAAGCGCGACGGTTATGATATTGAATCTGTCTATATGATCACTGGCATTGAATTTGATACTTTGACGCATCGTGAACCGGCTATTTATTGTCTGAGAGCAAAAGATCTTCACACTGATTCCCTTTGGGACCGTTCTTTCGCGTTGCCTCTTGACGCACCGCACATGAACCAGTATAATTGGTCTACCTGTGAAGTCGTTTCTCCGGTGGAGGAAAGCGATATTAAGCCGCTTATCACGGATGAATGGTTGACAGGCAAGAGCGGACTTGATAAGTATTATAAGAAGCCGGGGAGCCGGTCCTAAAAAGAAAAAGCAGCAAGGCAGTTGCAAGCGAAGCAGACCTGATGTAGAATAACCCAACCAAGGCAGTTAACCCGCAGTAACAATAAGAGGTGTGCAAATGGCTGTTGACTTCAAGACGTTCCTCAAGCTTGTCCCGCACGTTGTCAATGTGAAGAAGCCTGTTCTCATCCGTGGTCGTCACGGCATTGGCAAGAGCGAGACTGTTTACCAGTTCGCTGCTGCTGTGAACAAGCGAGTTGTGGAGCGTCGTGCTTCTCAGCTTACTGAGGGCGATCTTATCGGACTTCCTTCTATCGAGGGAAACAGCACTCGCTGGAACGCTCCTGATTGGATTAAGACCGCTTGTGATGAAGGTGTGGTTCTGTTTCTTGACGAGGTTGATCGTGCCACGCAGGAGGTCCGTCAGGGCATTTTCGAGTTGACGGATTCTCGTAAGATTAACGGTTGGCATCTTCACCCGCAGACTGTTATCTTTGCAGCCGTGAATGGTGGAACGCACGGGGCACAGTATCAGGTGGGTGAGATGGATCCCGCAGAGTTGGATCGTTGGACTGTTTTCGATCTTGAGCCTACGCCGGAAGATTGGCTTGACTTTGCCAAGGATAAGGTTGATACTTCGATGTGGGATTTCATCAACCAGAATCGTACTCATCTTGAGCACAAGGGAGAGTTTGAGCCTAACAAGGTTTATCCTTCTCGCCGTTCTTGGTTCCGTCTGAATGAGTGCTTGAAGAACGCTAATATGTATGCTAACATTCAGGACAATCTCTCTATGCTTTATGAGTTGACCTGTGCGTTCGTGGGTTTTGAGGCTGCTGTGGCTTTCCGTGACTTTGCGGAAAAGATTGATCGTCAGGTTACGGTTGAAGATATCCTTGACAGTGGCAAGCTTGATAAGGTCAAGTCTTGGAACATCAACGATCATACTGCCATGATTGACAAGATGATTGCGTGTGGTAAGCTTAAGGAGGAGTTGAATCCTGCCACTATCAAGAACCTTGCGGATTATGCAAAGCTTGTGCCCGCAGAGGCTTTTATGAAGCTGTGGAAGGGTATTGCTCAGGAGAATACCAAGAACACTGTCAAGCTGCATCCTATCGTTAAGGATCGTCTTGTCAAGGTGCTTGCTCCTGACCAGAAGAAGTAGTATAATTGGCGGGAGAGC
>Ga0214921_10001376_pt1 | contig 41756 bp, 47 predicted proteins | sample LL1505_MetaG_FD_177992 | JGI IMG/M metagenome (GOLD analysis project Ga0214921, IMG submission 177992) | Freshwater microbial communities from Lake Lanier, Atlanta, Georgia, United States - LL-1505 | ecosystem: Environmental > Aquatic > Freshwater > Lake | place: USA: Georgia | collected...
GCGGAGAGTCCAGATTGAATAGATAGACTCGCCGATCCCAAGAGCACCACGGAGAGCTCTCGCTTCTCGCGAATAGGATCGTAGAGCTCTTTGATCGCCTCGGACCAAGAGCCGACCTTCTGGATCTCGTCTACCACGAAGAGTGTTCCAGGACCTTTTTGTTCAGCAAGCTTCCACTGCGTGGCGAGCCACGAGGCGCTCTTAGGCGTTGGGTCATCCGCGGACACAAATACCCTCGGTCCATTCCACTGCTCTACGATTCTTCGGACTGCGGTAGTTTTGCCTACCTGTCTGGGGCCGACCAAAACCTGAATAAAAGGTAGATTTTGGGCTAACCTTTCAGCCAAAATCGATTCAAAATGTCTAGTTATACCAGTCATATATAGAAATACGAGATCTATCTCAAAGTTATTTTAGTAGCTTCTAGCAAAAAAGTATACCGATTATTTCCGAACTATCCAGATGAGGCCCAGATTGACTGAACTGGCAACCAAGAGGCTGATAGCAAATCAAAGAGTAAAACCACCACAGTCACTCTGCGTATCCCAACAGAGCCTAACGATTGGTTAGATGAGTACCGGCACCTTTCATCCTCCTTAACTGCTCTTTTTAGGATTAATTACCAAAAATTAATTAGGCTGGATTGATTTAATTACTTTAGCTTCTTATTAACTGCTCGCTTAAATTGCTCGATATCTTTTAGCTCATCTTTGAGAGCTCTGTAGACCACCCTTCGGTCGATCTTCATATAGTCGTGAACTAAAATATTACGGAAACCGACCATGAGTCTTAATTTCTCGTATAGTTTACGAGAGATAATTTTTCGTTCAACAAGGATCTCAAACATCTCTGTATTGGACTCAGGTCTCTCAACATCAAGAACGATTAAGAGTTGCCTGGATATATCAATTACGATCTCGATCGATAATTGCAAATACCGCTCAGCTAGCCCGTACAGCCTGTAGTCCTTAATAAATCGATCCTCGGCGAAGCGACCGAGCTCCTTTAGATATCCGAGGTACTCCGCCAACCTAGCTAATTTTGCGACGATAATCGCCCGTGCTTTCGTAGACATTAATACCTCTCTCTAACAAACACAGCCTCATCATGAAGAGCCAGAACTCTTGATTCGAAATTTAGCGCCACTAACTCATCCGGGCAGTAGATCAATCCTCGGCTGGCGATAATTGAGAAGTTAAATATCGGTGACTCGATGTCATTTACGACAACCACATCGAAATCCTTGTGGTAGCGATCGGTTAGGTCGGCGATTAGCTCTAGCCGTTTTTTAAAACGGGCTTGAGAGCTAAGCTTTCGCGGTAACATAACCGCGAGATCAACATCGCTGCTCTTTATGCGATCACCATTGGCAGTTGATCCAAAGATATACGCTAGCTCTACCTTGTGCCGCTTAAAGATGGCATCAATTCCAGGAAAACTTCGTCTTAATCGGGAGTTTTTGAGCATAACGTCAAAATATAATACAGAAAAAGCATACATAAAAGTTCTCCGTTTATCTAAGCCATTACTTATGCTAAGCATACCGCTACACGAAGTCCGTTCCGGGAGCTTAAAAGAATGAAAAAGACTAGTCTGCTATCTTTGCTATCTGTTTTACTTATCGCGCTTACAGTTTCTGGCTGCGGATACAACGCCATTCAATCCGGTGATGAGACGGTAAAAGCCGCCTGGGCTGATGTGATCAATCAGTACAAACGCAGAGCTGACCTGATCCCTAACTTAGTCTCAACTGTTAAGGGATACGCGGAACACGAGCAGGATGTATTAACTAAGGTCGCTGAGGCGCGCTCAAAGGCGACATCGATGAATGTTGACGCCTCGGTGCTAAACGACGAGCAGGCGTTTAAGCGTTTTCAGGAGGCTCAAACAGCGGTGTCAGGCGCCTTATCACGACTTCTTGCCGTGGCTGAGAATTACCCGCAGTTAAAGGCAGATGCTAATTTTAGAGATCTTCAGGCGCAGCTTGAGGGGACTGAGAATCGTATCACCGTAGCCCGCACCCGGTATATCGACTCAGTAAAGGCTTACAACACTGTAGTAAGGTCATTTCCATCTAACTTAACAGCTAAGTTGTTCGGCGCTACGGTAAAACCAAACTTTAGTGTAGAGAACGAGAAAGAGATCGCCGAGGCTCCAAAGGTGGCTTTTTAATTTAGAGCCGATAAATGAGAGCGATCTTCGCGACAGTAGCGCTCGTCTGGCTTGTAGCGCTTGACCTCTGCTACGCGCAGTTTGTAGAGGTTCCACCCCTTAAAGCACTGGTAACCGATCAGGTTGGGATCTTAAGCGGGCGAGCGGGTGAGATAGAGGCTAATCTCCGTGCTCTTAAAGAAGAGAAGGGGAGTGAGGTCGCGGTTCTTGTCGTTAAATCAACTAAGCCTGAGACGATCGAGCAATACAGTATCCGCGTTGTTGAGAAGTGGAAGCTTGGTCGAGAGGGGGTCGATGATGGAGCGCTGCTGCTGGTAGCGATCGATGATCGTGCGGTGCGGATCGAGGTGGGGCGGGGACTCGAAGGCGATCTCCCAGATGCTAAAGCAAATAGAATTATCGATGAGCAGATAATCCCATTTTTCAAAGCGGGTGAGCCAGCCGCAGGTGTCTCGGCCGGCGTTAACGCGATCTCGGCGGTGATTAAAGGCATGGAGCTGCCGCCCCCAGTTCTAGAGTCGGAGAGCGATCTCTCTGTTCTTCCGGCGCTGTTTTTTATGGCGATCTTTTTAGGGGTCTCTGTCTCTGCGTCGTTTGGAAGGGGAGTGGGCACAACTTTTGGTTCAATATTCGCCTTCGCTATATCTGCACTAGCGACAACGGTGATGATCGCTATCCCATTCGCTATTGTCTGCGGCTTAGCCGTTTTATTTATAGATCCGACACACTTTAGTGGGGGCTCTCGTCGTGGCGGTCGCTACAGTAGTAGAGGCGGCTTTGATTGGGGTGGGGGTTTCGGAGGCGGCGGTTTCGGAGGTGGAGGCTTTGGTGGCGGAGGAACCTTTAGCGGTGGTGGAGCTTCGGGAAGGTGGTAGTTTCTTTCGCGACCATCTTTTATTTGAGTGCTGTGTATGAGTATCACTAAAAGACTTTTAGCTAACCTATTTACAGGGGCGTGGCACGCAAGGCGCGCATTAAACAGATCTGAACGCGACGCTATAACCGCGGCTGTTAAGAGCGCTGAAACTGGCACAGCGGCTCAGATAAGAGTTGTCGTTGAGCCGGCGTTAAATATCTCTGATGTATGGCGCGGCCAAGGCTCGAAGGAGCGCGCCCTTGAGGTTTTTGGATTAGAGCGTGTCTGGGACACCCGCGAGAATTCTGGGGTCTTGTTGTATATCCTTCTATCAGAGCGCGAGGCGCAGATAGTAGCTGATCGCGGGTTTAATGAGCGAGTAACACCAGAAGAGTGGCGTAAGGTTTGTCAGACGATTGAGAACGCGGCACCAAAGCTAGGATTAGCCGCGGCGCTAGAAGATGCTGTGAATCAGATAGGTTTACTAGCAAGAGAGCATCTTCCAGCCGATACGCAGGGTGATAATGAGCTTGGAGATGATGTTAGGGTGCTTAAATAGCACCCGCGGAATATTTCAAAAGCTCCTATTTAAAAGAAGCTCTGCAAGCAAGCTTGCATTCACGCTTCCAATTGTAAGCTGTATCTAGAATGCGTCTGCATATATCCTTGTTAGAGGTTGGGGCGTTCATACACATGACATACATCTCTTCAAATGAACTTACATACTCATCGCATTGGTCAAGACACATCCGTAGTCTGCTTCTCCCGCCGATATTTGCATCAACAATGTCTAACATGAACCAAGCCCAGGAGGTCTCAAGTCGAGTAGCGGAGAATTTTGGGTCTGATGTTGGAGCACCCCAGCCGCCTGTAGCGTCGCGTACCTGGCATACGCAACTAGCCACACTAGGACCGCAATACGGACTGCTAAACTCCCTGCGGCCGCTGCGCAAAAACTCTGAGCAGCTAAAATATCCAGAGATAATTTCTCCAGAAGTTGGATCTGCCAACATACATAGGTCAGGCCCTATGTATACTAAGTTGATAGCGTGCCCTGGAACGTTTGGGCACTGAAGCTCGATTGGCCGGCATCTCCATCCATTACTAGCGCACTGTCGACCAAGCTCTTCCGCATAGTCCTGGCAGATCTGATACGCTGAGTATGAGCCCATTCGATCCCTAACCGATCTTGAGGCATCCTCAACCTCCTCAGGTGAAGGATATGACGTTAATCCTGACTGGGCGTGGCTAGTGGAGGATGCAATAACGCACGTCACCACGGAGAGGCAAAGAGATGTGAGTGTTATTTTAAGCATTGCTTTTGTTAACATAAAAACCTTGCGTATTCAGGAATATCAAGTAGACCCCATTGCCAGTCATGTACCTCGCGCCGCTAAATAAACATCCGGTCTTGTGTAATCAGTGCTTCTGGTTAAAGCGCAGATTGTCTCTCTTTTTTTCTAGGAGCTAAAAGCCAGTTAATATAAGTAGCTGTGTGGTGTTGGCGCACGGGTGCCTAATTCTTTTTAGTGGTTTCCCCTACGGAAGAGCCGCAAAACCTGCTCACAACAAACACGAGTCGTACGAGGGGAATTGGTCGATAGCTGTTTAATGTGCTCATGATATCTACGGCACAATTGCAGTGCGTTTTACCCGCTATGTATATGGCGTAAAGGGCCGATATGCAGAGTGATAACGAGCTTGGAGATGATGTTCGGGTGCTAGGGAGGTAGCTGAGTAGTTACTTTTTGGGGAATCTAATATTACCCCGGACCCTCAAGCCTCTTTAACATAGCCGATATTTTTTGTAGCCACGGAGAAAGCTCAGGTAGTTCCGGAACAGCCCATTTCTTGTAAGGATAAATCCTATCTTTAAATCTCTGCGCCTCACTAATAGATGCTAAATCAAGACCCTCGGTAATAACAAACGACGCGCTATCAGGGGCGTTCTTAAAGATCTCACTTAGCTCCTCTGCCGGCATGGCCTCAACGCGCTCATAAACAGTGGTGGCTTTAGGTTCGTTCATATAATCCAAAACCTGCTTTATCAGGGGATTATCGCCAGTGGTTAAAACGATGACCGGAGTGCTAGCCGCGGACTGTACGGCTCGAATAGCGCTGGGCTTCTGATCGAGAGGATGAACGTAGGGGTTATAAAGAGTTATCTTGGCGTAAGTTAGCGGGATAGAGATCGCTACTAATAACACCACAAGACTCCTTAAAGAGAAACCTTTTGGTAGCTGTGTTAAGTGCCCCAATCCAATTACAGATAGCACAACAAACGGAATCCCTAAGAGGTGAATTCTAGAAGGTGGAGGATTGCCGTACTGACTCATTCCACCAACGGTGACCGCAAACACTATTAGCAAGCAGATCGAAGCGGCGAGCGTTAGCAAAGCGCTTCTTCCGCGAGCGCACAGAGATGCTAGGGTAAATGTGCCAACAATAAAATTAAAAGGATTGTTTAAGATAAAGTGACCGTTTGTATTGTTCCATAAAAACGCTAAAAGCGCCTGCACGGTTCTACGGGTAAAATACATGCGGTTAGCTATGGCTTCACTAGACTCAAGATTAAGCCTAGACATTGCCTCAAAATACTCCGACTGAACGAAGATCGGAGCGCCCCCTAAGATGGCCCCCAGGGCGAACAACCAGAGTGGTAAAAATAAATGGTCTTTAAAGCTACGAGATCTATTTAAATAACATTGAGCGAAGAATAGCGCTTGAAATATCCCCACTGACGCAAAGGCTAACGATGGACCAACAGGAGAGAAGAACATCCCAAGACCCGCTAGCAATCCAGCTATTCCGTAGAGCCCCAAGCGACCACTCTGCTGAGCTAGGCTTAGCGCGCCTAAGCTAAAAAATATAGGGGGCAGAAAGAACGCGTGCGGCTTCCCTATTTTGGCCCAGATCTGAATCGGCTCTAGTGAGAAAAATAGGCAGCAAGCGAGTCCCGCTACTAGAGCTGGGTTAGCCGAGCAGTAACGAGCGATGCTCTTAAAGAATAGATACGCCGGCGGAATGCAGAGAGCCGTTGCCGTTACAGCCGACATGCGCCAACCGAAATTATCATCACCAAAGATGAGTAAGTGCGCTGTTTGATAAAGTGTGGTGATAAAGGGAAATCCGCAGTAAACACCGCACGCCTCAAGCCACGGCACAAAAGAGATCTCCGCGGACCACATCCGTCTGGCGGTTGTTAGAAATATGTACTCATCCCCGATAAATGAGTAGCGCCAAGAGTTGACGTCACAGGCGTAGAGAGCGCCAAAAGCTAAGGTGGCAAAAATTATAAATGACCACTCTTTAAGTTTAAGTTTATTCGCGCAATTTGAGCGTGGCGTATTTAAGTACCAGAAAAATATCGCCGCTACAGTGATAGATGCGAAGTATCCAGCTACTACTACGTAGCTATCTAAAAACTTGGCGCGCTCAAGGGACCAGATAGCTACAAAACCGCCTAAGCAGATAAGCGTTATAGCTATCGTTTTCCAAAATTTAACCGGGGTGTTCGTCGCGGCTTCTCGCGATATATCGGGCTTAAACGCCGGGATTGACCAGCGCAGAATTAAAATAGCTATAAAACTTAGAGCCAGCCCAGCTAACCAAAGCGGTGAAGCTTGAGGCAGGTGTGGAGGCTTAAAATTCACCACGAGAGCGCTTAACTCTGGCACCCCAAATGAGTTGGGCCCCATCCTCCAGAAGAGTAGGGATAAAATTAGAAGAAATAACGCTAATAAAGCGGCTAAAATTCTCATAACTTTCATATCCGCGACGCCCTGTCTAATCACCGTATCAGATAGAGCGCCTAATTGGACTCGCTTGTTTTATTTTCAGGCGACTCCGCCGTTACATAGCGCAGGTCGGCGCCAAATATCGAGCCAACAAAGCGACTAAATCTAATAAATCGCGTACCCTGCGCCGTTAGCTTGTAGAGCTCACCTTTGGCCTCAACATTACCACTTAGAGACTGCTCGCGCATGCGTCGATCTACAGCATCGTACTGATCGACATACTTATTCACGAGAGCCTGGCGTAGCTCTGCGGCGCTAATTCCGTTAGGCGCGCGTGAGATCTGCCCTAAAAGAAACACCGTCACCGATCTGTCGACGGTTACGGGAACAACGATTAGAAAAGCTATATTAAAAGCGAAGGCTAAAGCGGTGGCCGCCGTAATAAGGGGCGATTTAGCGCTTGAGTGGTAGCGTGAGGCGCGCCAGATATTCGATAAGAGAACGATCTGCAGCGCCGCCGCGGCAAGAGCTATTGAGATCCCGCGATACATAAGAATCGGGCTACTCTGCTTTAAAAATCCAACCCAGAAGAGGGCTATAAAGATAACGATCCCCGGGATGGTAAGGGAAGCGAGGGTGAATAGATCTCTAATAAGCAGCAGGGGTGATAACCCGCGCGGAGTTTCGCCGTCTGTTGAGCAGGAGTTAGTAGCCGGGGTCATGCGGTATAACCGTATAAACTGATTTTTAGATCTAATAGAAGAGATTACCCCTAGAGCAAACAGCGGTCCACAGGCAAAAGTAGCAAGGGCAGCTGGCAGTTTCCTATGTATTTACTAGCCTCCCCCCAGTCATAGGCTCCCTAACCCCCGTAGTGCTTGGAAAAGTTATCGGCAACCCACGAGCTGATCTGACAGCCAAGAACGCGAATAGCTCAGCTTCCATCGCGGCGCTGCTCCAGCCAAGAGCGTCCGCCGAGGTAAGCTCTATATCTAGGCGGTAAACTTCTTTAACTCTTCTCGTTAAAGTTTTAAGAAGGTGCAGATTCTTAACTCCACCGCCACATGCCGCCCACCGCTTAGGGATAGCCTTAGCGTACTCTAAACCTCTTACCACACACTCCGCTGTAAAGGCATTAAGTGTAGCGCAACCATCTTCAACAGATAGCTTTAGGAACTCAGGCACTTTAAAGTTGTAATCCCTAATATCAAGCGATTTGGGTGGTAAGATATCTAGGTAGTTTCTTCCATCGGGTAAGATGATCGCGCTCTTTAGTAGTGCATCGAGAGCCGCTTGATTTATCGTGCCTTTAAGAGCTAACTCACTATCAATATCGTGAGATCGATCTAACCGTTCTTTGACCCAGAGATCTATAAGCGCGTTTGCCGGACCTGTATCAAAAGCCAGCGGCGACTCACTTTGAGTTAAAACTAAACTTAAATTAGCTGTTCCGCCGAGATTTAAAACCGCTATCCCCTCGAGCCCCGCTTGCTTTGCTAAAGCTAGGTGGTAAATAGGGGCTAACGGAGCTCCCTGTCCTCCATGCGCGACATCATTAGATCGGAAATCATAAACAACCGGGATCCCGGTTCTATCCGCCATAAACTTAGGGTGACCCACCTGAACAGTTATCCGATCAAACGGGGCGTGAAAGAGGGTTTGCCCGTGATATCCGATAAAGGCTATCTCTTGGCGTTGGATCGATTCCTGTTGGATTAAGGCCTCTACCGCCTCGACATGTAACCTGGTTGATTTATCTATCACCGCCTCAAGTGTTAGCTGCGAGTGTCCAGGGGTAACTTTAAGAAAAGCGTCGGTGATCTCACTTATCTTGTTTGCCACTTGGGCTTTAGTCAGCGAGTGGAAGGTCTCTTCGCAGTATCTCTTTAGGGCTTCCGGATAAGCGCGGCTAGCGCCCTCGTGGTCGCCCTTAGCCGCTCGGTAAGCAAGCTCTCCAGCTTTAGTGGCGTGGTGAATCGGCCTAAGCGGGTTTAGGTATCCTGGCTCATAGGTGTACTCAAGTGAAGCTAACCTATTAACTTTGCTCTCTCCGTCAGTGGAGATTAAAGCGACACTGATACCACCATCTATACTGGTACCACTCATTAAACCTATGCTTTTAACCACCGCTGCTGCCATAATTGCGATATAGTATCTGATAACTAACAGGACCGCAGCTCGGAATAACGCTCCAGTTGTGCTCCCTTTAAAAAAGAGCACATAATGAGAGGTAAGAAACGTTGGCCGTTCTGATATTTAGTCGAGGATTTAAAATGAATCGTTTGTTTCTCTCATTTACAACTATCTCTTTAGCGCTTGCGTGCGTGCAGGTTTCAGGGTGTATGTCGGCGGCCGATCACGCGGCGGCGCTGCACTCCTCGCGAGACAGAGACCTCACAGTTGGTCTGGTGCAGAAGGATATCCGTTACGGAATGAGCCAGAGCGATGTGGCGGCTTCCCTTGGTTCGCCAAATATAGTTACCCGTGAGGATAACGGAAACGAGACCTGGATCTACGACAAGATCGCTACAGAGGCCTCACGCTCATCTGATTCGGGTGGTTGGACTATATTACTAGCCGGTTCTAATAAGCAGGCTGGCGCGTCAGCGACAACGCAGCGGACATTAACTGTAGTTATCAAGTTTGATCACGAGAGACGCGTGTCTAACTTCACTTATCACTCTACAAAGTTTTAGTTATGCGTATAGCGCGACCCGTAATATCGCTTGCTCTAATCTGCGCGCTATTTAGCTTTAGCGCTTGTCAGATGAGTCCACCAAAGCCGCAGCTAACGCAGCTTCAACTTAGACAGCTACAGAGCAGATCCTACGAGAATAAGGATTTTGTTACAGCGATGAGAGCTGTGATAAACGCGCTTCTCGATGAGGGGTTTATTATAAAGAACGCCGATAAGGACCTGGGCTTTATTCAAGCTACCAAAGACGCGGAGGTCTCAGGTGGTGGAATACCGGGAGTCGATATCTTCGGTGGATTCGGCGGTGTCGGCGTTTGGGGGAATCCTCAACAACGTTGGCGTAACTCATCACAGATCGATTGCTCTGGTACTCTAACCAAGGTCGGCAACAGCACTAACGTGCGGTTAATATTTCAACGTAAGACCCTCGATAACTACGGCGTTCCGATGGATATTCAGCTAATCGAGGATCCAAATTATTATCAGAACGTTTTTGTTAAGATCGATAAGAGCCTATTCCTAGAGCGCGAGAACTTAGTAGGTCGGTAGACTTTTCTGCCTAAGGAGACGAGGCAAAACCTCGCTTACGCGAGTTTTTGCTCGGTAACGGCGCTAATCGCGCCGTTTAGGGTCTGAAACTGGGATGTTTAGCACGCCTCCGCTTGGTGATTGGCGGGGAAATGTCCGCTTTAGATACACTGCTCCTATGAAGCGAGCAGAAGCCGTCTCTTCAAGTAAAGACTGGATAGCATGCAGAGGATGTTCAAGTGCAGAGAGTTCTTTTTAATTCCCCCGTTCCATATCAGCTAGAAACCGCTCTCTGCGTGTAGTCTTACTCTTCGATGCCCAGTTAAGTTTAAGCGAATGTTCTCTGTGTCATGCCACAGATAGTATCAGCTTCCGGCAACAGCAGCATCTACCTAAACGGCGCGAGCGCGCCGTTTTTAACAAAACATCGCGTAAGCGAGGTTTTGCCGCTCCTCCCTAAGCTCGACCAATAGCGCCTAATTGATTAACCAGCGCTATCGCGTATCGAGCTGCCTTGTATTGAGCTAGTTCACGCGACCATTCGTTGTAACTTTTAAGAACCTTGTTGGCGTACGTTACCGATTCCTCTGGATAGTTTAAGTTTTGGCTCTTAGCGCGAGCTAGATTTGATGGGCCCCAGTTATAAGCGACCAGCGCGTGATTGTGATCACCTTGGTACTTAGATAAAAGCCGCGCGACGTAATAAACACCGAGCCTGATATTTATCTCTGGGTCTTTAAGATCTCTAGTTGAAATGGATTCGTCAGCGATTGTTTTAGCTAAATATGCTCCGGTACTTGGCATGATCTGCATAAGCCCCAGGGCGCCTCTATTAGATCTAGCTGTATGTTTAAACATACTCTCGGCGCGAATAATCGATGTGACTAAGAGCGGATCGACATCGTGCTTAGCGCTCTCGCCAACGATTAGCTTAGCGATAGATAAAGCATCTTGGTTTCTAGGTATGTCTCTAGATATGAGGTGAGAGATAAACTCAGCTTTGTCACGCGCCCCAAACTCAAGCTCTCTGCTAGGCGCACTAGATACCTTTATTGGCGACAGGGCGTCTCTACTCGCGAGCGGCGAATCAGTTGTTGGCCTATCTCCTCCTATTTGGGTCAGAACGATTAGGGCGCAGACTGCCTGATTAAGAGCCCCTGAAAGAATGAACTTACGTAACTTGATACTGAGTGACATGATTACTACCTGCTACCCATAATCGATGCGAGCCCCCTTAAGATAGGTTCGCTAAAGTGTATTGTTTTAATAATTTCAGCTATCTATGCATCCCTTGAGAAGCAGCTTCAGTACCGGTATCATCTACCTTTTACACTTACGAAGAAGAGAGCTATGAGCCCTGCTCAAACAAAACAAACGGTGGTTGTGGGTGGTGGTCATGCCGGTATAGAGGCTGCCTATGCGTCAGCCCGTTTGGGGGTTCCAACGGTTCTAGTCTCGTTGCGTCGGGATGGAATCGGACAGATGTCCTGTAATCCAGCGATAGGTGGAGTTGGGAAGGGGCACCTAGTTAAGGAGCTAGATGCGCTAGGTGGTTTAATGGGCCAAGCGATCGATGCCACAGGAATTCAATTTAGGATCCTAAACACAAGCCGTGGCGCGGCGGCGCGCGCCTCTCGCGCGCAGGCAGATCGTGATCTGTATAAGAACTGGGTCCAGAGTTATTTAGCACAGGTTAAGAATCTAAAAGTAGTAGAGGGAGAGGTCGCGTCGATTGAGACCCGTGGAAAAGAGGTCATAGGCGTTGTTCTAGCTGATGGAAGCTTTGTACCAGCTACCTCAGTTGTTATGACAACTGGAACATTTCTAAAAGGCTTAATGCATTCAGGAGAGCGCCAAACAGAGGGTGGGCGTCTAGGTGACCGGGCCTCTAATTCACTAAGCGACTCTCTGCGATCACTTGGGTTTCCACTTGGTAGATTAAAAACAGGAACTCCCCCTAGGCTTAGAAGATCGACGATCGATTTCTCAAGGCTCATAGAGCAGCCAGGTGATACTCCGCCGCAGCCGTTCTCATTTATGACCGACAGGATCGATCGGCCGCAGATATCGTGTTGGATGACATCCACTAATGAGCGAGCACACGATATTATTCGCACGAATCGCGAAAGAAGCCCTATGTTTAATGGACAGATAAAATCTGGAGGCCCGCGCTACTGCCCATCGATTGAGGATAAAGTTTTTCGTTTCGCAGATAAGCCTTCGCACACAGTATTTCTTGAGCCCGAGGGTTTTGAGTCAGATATCGTTTATCCAAATGGGATCTCGACATCTCTGCCGATCGACGCGCAGGAGCTCTTTGTCAGATCGATCGCTGGCCTAGAGCGAGTCGAGTTTTTAGCCCCTGGATACGCGGTTGAGTACGATTTTGTTGATCCTAGGCATCTAGCGCCTACCTACGAGACAAAGGATATCGACGGACTCTTTCTCGCTGGGCAGATAAATGGAACAAGTGGCTACGAGGAAGCCGCAGCGCAGGGCTTGATCGCGGGAGTAAACGCCGCGCACAGAGTTTTAGATCGCGAGCCTTTAGTAATCACCCGAGGTCAGGGATATATCGGAGTGATGACAGATGATCTCACATCGACAGGAGTTGATGAGCCTTATCGGATGTTCACCTCAAGGGCTGAGTACAGACTTATATTGCGCGAGGATAACGCGACAAATCGCCTCTGTCCTTTAGCGAAAGAGCTGGGGCTACTAAGCGACGCGCAGATAGAGAGATTTGAGCAGCGCCAAGCGTCCTATGATGGCGCGTTAACGTGGCTTGCGAAAACCAGGGTAAAACCTAACGCGTTAACTAATGAGTGGCTTGAGAGTAAAGGTACAGCGGCACTTAAAGATAGCGTCTCGTTATCTCAGTTACTAAAGCGCCCACAGTTAAATTTAAGCGATATCTTAGAGCACTGCCCGTATGAGGAGCAGGAGCTATCAGACGAGTTACGCGCCGCTCTTGAGATCGAGACTAAATTCAGTGGTTACTTAGATCGCCAAGAAGATGAGGTGCGGAGGCTTAAGAAGATTGAGGACGAACCGATCCCCGCTGATTTTCCATACGAGGAGATAAAGCAATTAAGAACCGAAGCGCGCGAGAAGCTCCGTAAACACCGCCCAGCTTCTTTGGGGCAGGTAACCCGCATTCCAGGGATGACGCCTAGTACGGTGTCGCTGTTATCGATCTATTTAAAGCGATTTAGATCGGCCCGCGGATTGGCTGGGGGTGAGGGGTAAAATAATCGTAGCGGGAAAATCTATCGCTTTTCTGTAAGCAGCTGAAGTCTGGTGGCGGACTGATGGTGCTTATTCCTGTTGTGATGAAGCGGAGTTGTAGTGCTGGAGTTGCTCCTTTGCCTTCTCCCAGCTACAAAGGTTAATCTACATCGAGGTCACGGAGGGCCACGAAGGTTTTACTTTGCTGATTTCGTCAATAATTATCTCTCCGCGGCCCTCCGTGACCTCGATGTAAACTCTATTTAGGGATTGACCCTGAGCATATAGGTGAGTTCGGAGATCTACGGATAAAGTTGTCAGTCCGCCAGGGCATAAAGTAAAATTGCTACGCTTTCTAGCTGATTCAGATCGCGATGAATAGGGGATTTATTTACGGGCTCTTACGTTCAATTAGCAATTTATGCGTCTTCAAATTTCGCGAAAAATGCTTTTAGCTCTCTCGCGCCATGAACGACGGCGATGATTTGGAGAGGAACGGTCTCTTCCCGGTAGACTACCAAATAGGAATAGACTGGCCAGAAACGATGTCGTTTATCAGCTAAATCTTCGCGGACATGCCCGATACCAGGCATAGCAGCGATAGTTTTGAATGCCTCAAAGATCTGATCTCTAAAAATATCCGCGTTTATGACACTTTTTTCCGCTATGTGATCCCAGATTTCAAAAACATCTTTCTCGGCTCGCGGGGTAAGAACAAAACGTCTCTTCATTAGACTTTACGTCTGCGGGACTCGCTACGTTTTTTAAGCTTCTCAAAAACAGTCTTTCCATCAATCAACTCACCCTTGTCGGCTTGCTTAATCCCTTTAGCAATCTTTGCTTTAAGGTCAGAAAGACCAGCTTCGTGTTCCTGAAGTAACCGAAGACCCTGTCGTACGACTTCGCTGTCCGATTGATAACGACCAGTACCAACAAGCGTCTTAATGAAATCTACAAGTTCCGATGTAAGCGATGTGTTCATGGATACTCTTTCAGCCATAAGTATATTTTAAGCTGAAAAAATACTTGTGTCAATTTGTGTTACAAGCATTTTGGCGAACTTAATACCCAATCTTCTCCCTATTAGTAGCAACGATCTCCCTTCTCACACTCACCCTGCCGCGCCTGCGGGAGTATCGTCCAAAATACCTGGTCAGAGATTCGTAGTTTTTCGGAGGTGACGACTCCGCGTATTCAGCCGCGATAACGTCAGCCCCTATCAAGGGGCGGCTTTAAAATCATGTGAGTAGTTGCCATAATTCAAAAAGATAGTGCAATTCTTATTTATATTCGTATAGTTAGGCTGTTAAGCGGTGCGCAGACATCGCGCTAGGGTAACAGTATTTCCTTAGTAAGAGGAAAGATTTAGCTTGATGTTTCCTTATGGAACGTAAAAGCACACTGCAAACTAAATTTTCTTCCATATCTTATTTGGTTTGAAACATGCCCTCCAAAACCCTATCCGGAGCCCTAGGCCTAGTAATCATCCCTGACCACGCGACTATTCAGCGCGCTTATGCTTTGGCAGAGGAGATCATGCCAAGATATGCCGAGTATGTTCTGCGAGAGGGCTCTCTGCCTCACGTAACTTTATACCACGGAAAGCTTAATCGGATTCCACAAGAGACAGCTCTGGAAACTTTACAATCGCTCCAGAGCGATCTGGTCGGCAAAAAGTTCATTCTAAACGAGATCGTCACGTTTGGAGGTAAGCTTATTTTTTGGAATGTTGATCCTTTATGCGCTGGAATCGAGATGCTTAAAGAGGCTCACCTTAAAGCGCTGAGTGTAGCCAACTATCTTGATCGAACATCAGAAGCAAAAGCCCTCTCAGAAGAGGGACTCTCATTAAGAGACGAGGAGCTTGAGAATGTCAGACTCTTTGGACATCCCTTAGTGCGAGCTTTGTTTACGCCACATATTACCCTTGGATTTCAGCCGCGAATCTCTGAGGTGCTAGCTAACTCTTTGAAATACGAATGGTCATTTGAGGTAGCCTCAGTGGAGCTAGTAAAAATTGGCTATCCGGGGCGGGTTGAGGGGGTTGTTAATTTGGTGGAGTAGGGAGCGAGATAGCGTCTAATATCATTTTCATAGTCCTAGCAAAGAAATTGGGGCATGATTTCTAGTAGCGACGTTAAAAAACAAAGCGCTTCATGCTGTTGCCAAAAAATTAGAGCTCCTTCCTAAAATAAATAGGAGAAATACATCGAGGTCGCGGAGAGCCACGGAGAGATGAATCCTAATAAAAAATACCACCGCACAGGCCCAATAAATCGGATAGCTCCTGGGGGTAACTTTCCCGCTCTCCCCTAAACAACCTCCTCAAAAAGCTTAGCAAACTCTCTCTTTAATCTCGTCTGTTCGGATTTGGCCAGCCGCCCCAATTTCTTTATTACGATACCTGAATCAATCGTAACGATCTTTGAAAGTCTGATAACAGAGCTCGTTGATAATCCCGCCGCTTTTAGATCTTCAATTTCAATATCGTGTGGAAACTTTATAGTCGATACCTTACTTGTAATCATAGCGACGATAAGGTGCTGATTGAACGATTTTGGTTTGTAACTCCCAATAATAATGCACGGGCGCCTCTTCGCGGAGGATAAGTCGGTAAAAGGAAACGGGACGTAAATAATATCAAAGATCGTCATATGCCTTATCCGCATCGCTGTTCCATTCAGCAAATGTTTTCTCCGCGACCTTTAAAAGCATATGGCTCTCCATCCTGTCTGCAAAATACGCCTTTAAAGCAGTAACAAGAATTCCCTTCTGAGATAGCTTGCGGTGAGCAGATTCCATACGCAAAAGCTCTACTAATTCAGGTTCGTCTGATAGATCAAAGGATAGTTTTAAAGTTTTCATGAAAAATAGTTTACATGAAATATGGTTCTCTGTGAAGGCAAATCTTAACTGAGAATAGGCAGAGCATTGAGAGCTTGATGCTCACAACAGAGAGTTGGTGAGTGCCAATCACCCAGGCCAAGTCGCGCGGCTAGACTCAGAGATTCAAGGCGTGTGTTAGCTAGAGATCTCGCATGATTATTGAGGCGTATGGGAGGAGATGTGCGGGTGGGAGTAGGTGGCTCAAACCGACAGGTATCGACAGGTGCGAATTAGCAGCCGTTGATTAGCATAGTCAGATGAAGGCTAATTAGGAGTCTAGGCCGGTCGGCAGCTATCCTAGTAAAGCAAACAGGAGCAATATAGCTGCGGGCAAGAGTGATAAGTCAGTTGAAGTCCTGGCTATGACGCTGAAGGAAGAAGATTCTTTTAAGAGCAACGATCTCGGCGACAAATCACAGTAAGATCCCCTGTACGCGGAAACTGAGGAACTACCTGCTCCATATCGGCTAGAAGCCGCTCTCTTCGTGTCTTTCCTTAGCCAGCCTAGCGCTCTCAATGGTATTGGGTATCTGAGAGGCTTCTTCGCGGTAGCTGCTTTTCAAGATCTCTAAATCTATTCCTAGTTTCTTGCGCAGCTCGCCAATTTTCATCTTCCTAAAGCTGTTCTGTTCAAGCGGTATATCAAAGATATTTTTACAATCAGGCATCGATTCAGCGCACTTGACCCCTAATTTAAACGCAAGGCTCTTCTGCCCTGGGATTCTGTACGGTTCAGGATACTTGAGAGTCAGAGCCTCAATCATCTTGGATATCTGCTCACTAGGAGCACCCCCCTGGCAAGTTCCCATAGTAAACCCCAGAACAAATGCCTCATCTTGATCAAGTAGCCCCCGTCCCAGAAGAACGTGAATTACATCGTGCCGGTCTAATTGTACTGCGCCTACGAGAGCTTTAGGACTATTTGGATCTTCGAATTCGTAAAGTACCTCTGGCAGATCTGTTTCGCTTACCCCTGGCAGAGTCTTTAGCACATCGCCAAGCGTGAGTTCGCTATTGTTTAGCCCCGGATACCACTCCCCCCATTTTTTTGTGTCAGTTTGTGACTCCGGAAATAACCCTGACTTTGATTCGTCAGAGATTCCGATTTGGTGGTGCTCCTTAATCGCACTGAATGGATCGGTTGGATTATTCGATGAGAGGAGATGTATGTACGACTCGACCTCCTGCTTAAGCGCCGACGAGAAGCAGCGCCGAATCGTATTCTCGTTAGAGCCTAGCGCTTCTCTATCAGACATCCTCCTTAATGCCTTATCTACCAGCTCTTTGTGAGAAAAGAACTGCCCCGAGTCCTCGCCGCTGATTCGGCTCTGCAATACCTTAATAGGATCCGAAGCAGAATTGTCTCCAACAAACTGCGCGCAGCGCAACTTCTCCGTGATAAGCAAACCTGAAAGTGCCGTTTTAGCCGCCGCTATAAGTTCGTCCGAGCACAGCCGGAGACCTCGAAGCGCTTCATCGACAATTTGGCCTGAATTCCGACCGCTTGATGATGAGTGATTGATAGCTGACACAGAAATTTCAGGTTCCTTGATTGGTTTAATATTAAATTAGCTCTGCGGTATCTACCCGAGCAATCGTCTAAGCGCTTAAGCATAATTATATCATCATGCGATGAGCTAATTCAAAAATTTAGGTAACTACTCACCGGATTTTGGCTTGTTGCGGTCATAACAGCGCTAAATCGGCTATTATCGTCCCTCTTCTTTCTTGTCACCTCCTGGTCAGGGGGGCTTTTTCTGGTGAGTTGTTATTTCCACCTCGCTTTGCTCCGTAAAGCCGCCCATTCATAGGGGCTAATTTTATTGCGGCGGAATATACCTAGTAGTTACAAATTTTAAATGCTCAACTGACCCAAAGCTGCTACTGTAGCAATCCAATGAACTCACACGACTTCTGGGGACTAGTCAGCTCGGTATTTTTTCTCTCGGCGATCCCCGCTATTGGGCACCAGATCAGAACTATCGCTAAAAGAAGAAAGCTGCGCGCGCTTGGCGAGCTAAACGAGCCGGCTACGCACAGCGTCTCTGTTAATCAGGTCTTCTCTTCTTTCTTTGCGGTTTACACCTTCTTTATCTTCGGGCTAGTAGTCGACTCAAAGGGCGCGGACCCGTTTCTAACCTACCCACGCGCGATCGTTGGGTTGCTTCTCTACTGGATCATCTGGGAGATTTACAGAGAGCGACGTACCTCTGGTTCAAGGGCCGCTTTCTATATCGCCTCTGGGTCAATCCTATTATCAGTTCTTGTGATCACCTCTGGTTTTCGTGGTGTGACGGCTAGTTACTGGGTCGCTAATGGACTTGTGTCATTAGCTACTGTAATGATGGCGCAGGGAGCATACTCGCAATATCGGACATTGAAGTTAAATCGCTCTCGTGGCGCTGTGTCGCTACCGATGCACGTTGTTCTCTACTTAAAAGACCTTACTGGTATGATCTACGGATTTCAGATCGGCTATCTGACAGCTTGGAGCATTATAGTGATGCATCTAGTAAATGTGATTTTCAGGACGCCGATTATAGTTTCTTATTTAAACCTAAGAAGAGTAGCCAAGCAGGACGAGAATGAAGCCAACGCGCAAAAGCCAAAGTAATTTTGAGTAAATGCGCCTTACTTCGGTGTTATCGGATTGGGGATAATACTAAAACCAACAGTTTCGTACAGGAATTGATTGGCACCCGCGTTGTCTTACAATTACGATATCGGTAAGATCACTCTAAGAAGAGATTATGAGTGAGTCACTGTAGGGACAATATAGAGATCTTTTAAAAAGCGAGTCCCTTTCACCAATAATAAGATCCATATTTAGAGAAGCGGCTTAGCCATGATGGTTAGTGGGAATATAGCAAGGAGTCTGGATCCTGCATCGATTACATCTCCTGAGTATATCAAGGTTATCAAAAGCGCCGCTTCCGCCACTAAATCCGAAGCCGCAGGTCGCATTGTAAAAGTCAAACGGTATGAAGCAGTGGAAAGCCAGATAACGGTTAAAGGTCAGCTATTAGATACACTGCTCAGTTTGGGATCGTTTAACAAATCACTAAAGCAGCAAATAGCATATGCTAAAAAGTTAGGTTACCGACTTGCCACCCGCGAAGAGAATATGGCGTATGTAAAGATTCTTTTAGGAAAAGATGCTAAAGGTTCAATTAACACAGCCGAATTTAAGGCCCTTCGAATTTATCGGAACATGTACATGTGGGATAAGAGGTACGTAAGGGATAGTCAAGGAGCGCTTCGCGTTTTTGGTGATGATATCGTCGGCTACGATCGCGACTGGCGCGACGTCGATGTTCCTCATGGCTTTGCGTTGTTTGTGCGCGATTCCGAGGAATCGGAATAATTTGCTCCTCCTTCCCTGGTCTTTTTGTGAAAAGGTGCTCAGGATTAAAGAATTTTTTACGAAGAGTAAAAGCGATCATCTGTGCGGAAGAGGGTTTTTACCTACTTGTTGTCCTGAGTTCTCTCTGTGAAGAGGCATCTCCCGGGATGTGGTTAATAGTCAGCCCCGGATTTTTACGATTACCACTTTCTGAAAGTCCGCCTATTAGTGCTTTGTGAGACATTAATATACCACTTTTATGATACACAAAAGTGGTATATTATTTTAAGAGCGGCATAAGTAAGCCGAAATTAACCGTTTTTTAAGCGTTCGTGAATCGCGAGTTTCTAATGAAAAAGATAGGCAAAGCTTCGGAATTTGTGGGAAGAGAAGCTGAGCTGGAACGCCTAAGGAAGGTCTCTGAATCTGGGGATTCGTCAATCGTAGTGGTGTATGGAAGACGCCGAGTAGGCAAGACGACTCTGATTGAAAAAGCCTTCGGAGATCGGAATATTCTGAAGATAGAGGGAGTAGAGCATGGGGGACTCCGAGCTCAAATCGCTAGCGCGGTGAGACAATTATCAGCGCAGCTCCCAGATAGAGCCATCAGCAGCTGGAACCCTAGAAATTGGGAAGATTTTCTTCGTCTTGTTGGAGCTATTGTCAAGAATGGATGTTGGACCTTGTATCTTGAGGAGTATCAGTGGCTATCATCCTACAGAGGGCAGCTAACGTCAGATCTGAAGTTGGCTTGGGATAACTGGCTCGGCAAGAATCCGCGACTCGTTCTTGTGCTTTGTGGTTCATCGCCATCTTTTATGGTGAATAAGGTTCTTCGCTCAAAATCCCTTTATAATCGCTCTCAGCACGAGCTGCATGTTAGGCCGTTACCTTTTGCCGCCGCTCGCAAGTTATTGCCTGCGCGTACCCCTCTTCGAGAGGCCTTCGACGCGTATCTGCTAGTGGGCGGCATTCCAGAGTACTTACTTAGGCTGGGAGCGCGATCCTCATGCTTTCTTTCGTTCGCGCATGAGGCTTTCTCAGAGAACGGCTTCTTTGTTAATGAGTTTGATCGAATGATCGTAAGCTCTCTCGCTAATAACCCCGATTTTGAGAGGATCCTGCGTTACCTAGCGAAGGTATCTTTTAGCGACCGCAAGGATTTAGCTGAGATCTTGAAAATATCATCAGGAGGTGAGCTTTCGCGGTTGCTTCAAGAGCTAGCTCTCTGTGGATTGATTCGCCAATATGTCCCCCTAGACAAACCGGAGAACTCATTACTTCAGAGGTTCTCTATAGCGGATCCTTTTTTGAGGACTTACTTCAAAAATATCGTACCGCGACTCGCGCGCATTAGGCAGGGTGCCTACAACAAGAGGCCAGAGAGTGCCGTCTCTTATTCTGAGCTTTCAGCTCACTTGGGGTACGCGTTTGAGTATCTGTGTGTCACTAAAGCGCCGGTGATAGCGGATAAGTTGGGATTCGCCGCGGTCGATTATCGCTTCGGCTCGCATTTCTCTAGGGTCGCTTCGAGCGAGATAAAAAATTATCAGCTAGATTTAATCTTTCAGCGCGCGGATCAAGTTCATACCGTTTGCGAGATCAAATACACCCACATGCCTGTTGACGCTTCGGTAATCACGCCTTTTGAGAGAGCTGTATCTTTTTATTCACACCATATAAAACAGCGAGTAGAGAGAATTCTTATATCAGCGACCGGCGTTACGGAGTCGTTGAAAGAGAGAAGATACTTCGATCGAGTTTTGACTCTGGATGATCTTGCTGGAGAGTTGTGACCTGTTAGGCATGACTCATTGAGATCACTCCTCAATAACCTCTACACCCGCTTCAACTATCTTGTTATTGCTTTCTTAATCCACCAAAAACACCGCATTTAAGCCTTTATTTCTTGGGTGAGTAACCGATATCTGTAGCTCCTTACATCCGGCTGTTACCGCTGGCTCTATGTCTACAGTAGCGCTTGAAATTACTCCGTCGTTATTTGTTGCAGACACCGTCGCTACGTTTTTAAGAGCCCCACCACATACGCCACTAAGAGTAGCTTTAAAATCCGTACCACTAAGTTCTCTTGAGGCGATATCGATCGTTACGGGACACGGCTTATCTAGGTCGCCTGAGGTGACTAGGATCTGATCGCCCGACGCAAGGGCTAACTGCTCACAGAGAGAGCTCTCATTTACCCGCGCCTCAAAGAGATCTCGCGCTTCTAAAGTGTTATCCTGCGTAGTAGCTAATTTAGTGGAGATAGTTCCCGGACCAGATAGCTGCCGCTTAACTGTTACAGCACCAACACCTGTTACATCAACTATTAAAGAGCTCTCACTATCTGGAAGCCGCATACTAAAGTCTCCGCTCGTATCGGTACCTGATTGTTCTAGGTCACGCTCAGATGTTCCAGATCTCACGGTCATGCTAAGCCCAGCTAGGCGCTGGTTATTCGCGTCGGCGGCGAAGCCTGAGAACTTAAGTGAGTCAGTTGGGGATGTTCCAGTAGTGCCGCCACCGCATGCGGCGATAAACACGCATAAAGACGAGAAATATAGCGAGATCTTATTTTTCATTTTGCGATGCCTTTTTTCGGCCCCTCTTTCTGGGCGGAATAGGTTTGATAGCTTGAATAGGTTCGGCGTAAGAGAATGCCGTTACAGCGACACGAGCGCGATCTGTGTTCTCAGCGCTGGATTCGCTTGTAGTATCGCGGTCGATCGAGGCTAGATAATCCCGCACCTCGTTCTGAAACTGAGCCCCGCGTTTCATTATCCACCGTCTAACCTCATCTAAACGCGCAGGATCGATATTATCGAAAGCCGTTCTTAGATGTAGGCTAGGAGTTTTATTAGTCTCGCTTAGATTAGCCTCGATTGCAGATGTAAGATCCGCGACATCTAGACTTAAAAGGCTTAAGCCATAATCTAAATCCTTACTTGGGGTGTATTCGCGGGTTATCAGACGTACTCTGTTTTCGTGGTATTCGATAGCTCCGATACGCTCTAGCTCAAAGAGGATCGGATAGTGAGTTACCTCTTTACTGACCTCGGCGACGAGTCGAGCAAACTCACTCGATAACCCCTCATGGGTAAGCTCACGCGTTGTGCCATCTTTGGCGCGATACCTCTTTGATGATGACCAGAGTCCGATAACTCTTGTGAGCAGATCGTGCTGCCCGTCGTCCTCGCCCTCTTCTGATAAGAGCCTAGAGACCTCTGTTCTGTGGAGTCCGGTTATAATGCTTACTTTGCTAATGCTGAAAGCGCCCGCGGCTTTTCTGATCTCGGTGGCGGCCTCATCAACGAAAGCCTCTCTGACAAGCTCCTCTACCTTGGCAGAGCGCAGGCCATACTTAAGGCACCACTTAACCAGGGGCCGCAGAAGGGCTTTAATATAAGAAGTCGCGTGTTCGGAGCTGGTAAATGACATAGTTTTCTTAAACCTGCTCTTATTTTACAGTAAATATGGTGGTGGCTCAAGGTGGTTTCGAACCTAAAAAAGAGGAGTGTGCCATTTCGGATCGGCAGCAGTTAATTTGCTCTAGAGATGGCCGGCTGCGCGCGGTCTCTGAGAAGGCTAGCCCTCGGCTAGTTTCTCAGTTTGGCTTAAAAACCGCTAACCTGCTGAAATGTCATGCTCTTGAGCGTTAGTAAAGTAGATCGGAATCCACTTTACTGACGAGTAAAGTAAACACATGTCCTTTAGCTGCTCTGTATTAGGATAAAAGCGGAAAATCGATTGTATTATCATCGAAAATCCGCTTAAGCGCAGATCTAGACCTTCTATAAGCGGAAAATCATCTTTGTTGGACGAGAATTGGAGCTTCCGTCCTTGCAAGCGCCAGGTTTAATTTCTCTCCCCCTCGCCTCCCTAAATCTCCTGCTTCATCTCATAAGCCGGAACTTCGCTCTTATCGCGCTCAACTATTCGGGCTGGGATCCCCACAGCGGTAGTATTATCTGGAACATCTTGTAGGACGATGCTTCCCGCCGCGACCTTCGAGTTCTTGCCTACGGTAATGTTTCCAAGGATCTTGCATCCAGCCCCAAGCATCACCCCCTCGCGGATAGTTGGGTGACGCGCGCCGCTGGTTTTACCGGTGCCACCTAAAGTTACGTTGTGCAGTATAGAGACGTTCTTCTCAATAATCGCTGTTTCCCCGATAACAATCCCGGTTCCGTGATCGATAAAGATACCTTGAGCGATCCTTGCCCCTGGATGGATATCCATCGAGAACGACTCAACAGAGACTGACTGGAGGTATCTAGCCAGGGTGTGACGTTGAGAGCTCCAGAAATAATGAGCGACCCGGTAGCACTGCAGAGCCTTAAATCCGCGGTAAAAGAGAAACGCCTCAACCGGGCTCTTACAAGCGGGATCTCTTTCTTGTATCGCTTGGAGATCAAAGAGGCTCTGCGAGGCGATATTTGGATCCCCTTTAAGCGCCTCCTTAACGAGATCTTCAAGTGATACTTGAGAGCTCTTTGAGGGGTTTAAGTTTTTAATTATTAAGTTACTTAGAGCCTCTGAGTAAGAGGGCCAAGATGAGATGGCTTGATGTATGAAAGACGCTAGTGCCGGCTCCTCTTTTGATACTACTGTGCTCGCGGTTAGTAGTGTGTGCCAGAGATTGGTGGTGTCTTGGGGTTGTGGTGATGTCATGAAGACTGAGTATACATGCAGTATCCCCGGCCGAAAATGGCCCGCTATTTAGAGCTAGCTAGTGCCACGATTACTCTTGCTACTCTTTGTTAGGTTCGGATTTATCGGCAAGCGTTTTCGGCCTGTAAAGATTTAGCGCCGCATTTTGGCGCGCTTCTTCAACTACCTTTTTCGCTTCAACAACTTTGCCTAATCCAAGCGCCTGGAGTCCGTCATTGATGAACTCTTGTTTAGCGCAATCGCGCCAATCGTCAAGACTTTGCGGAGGATCCCACTTATTCCACTGGCTTCTGCGATCATCCTTTGCTGCGTCCATAATCCCCATTCCAAAAGCAATCTAAATAGCTACGAGTCACAACCATACCATTCCTGCAGAGTCGTTCAACTAAACCCCTAAAAAAAGACCCACGACTCACCCTCTATTTCAGACAGCCCCGTACTAAAAGCGACTAATTAGCTCTATACCTCTTGTTTAACTCCGCTATTACTAATCCGCTTGCGGATCTCAAGCAGACTATCAAGCAACCGAGCCACCTCAAGGTCTGAGTGCCCGGTAGATGCTACAATCCTAGCTACGGCGTTGTTACGTCGTAGCCCGCGCGCGGCGATAACCTCAATTAAGCACCCGCGCTGCAATAGCGCCTCTTGTAATTCGCGCGCCTGTTGGTACGTGTCAAACCAGATTGAGGCGATGGGCGAGTCATCTTCACTTACAACTCTCCACCCCTGCTCTCTTAAAGCGTTCTGAATTAATCGTGAGCGGAGATTTAATTTTTCGCGTTGGGTGATCGCTATCTCAGCTAGATCGATAGCCGCGTTTAGCGCCGCTACCTCTATTAGTGATGGTGGTGGCTCAATTTTTAAGTAACGAGAGCGCAGTAGAAGCAGCTCGCGCACTTCATGCGGGCAGGTAAGCGCTGTAATAGGGGCGCCTGACAAAATAGAACCACTAAAAAATCTAGCGAGTAGCTGCGGAAAATTTGGCGCTATCTCAGCGCTCCCAGCGCCGCGCATCCCTGAGTAGGCGATAGCCCAACTCTCATCAAGCGCTAACCAGCAGTTGTGTTGATTAGCTAAGGAGATTAGGTCGTGTAGATCTGATCTCTTACCCGTTACAGCCGATACGGTCTCCGCGAAAACAATTACTCTGCCGGCTGTTTTGTGTCGTTCGATAGCTTGGCGATAATCCTCGCGCGATTCACACTCGATAAACTCTAGATCGACTAGCGCGCAGGCATCTGCTATCGGAAGCGCGCTCATCGAGGGGCCTATAACAACACTCCCGCCAGTCGCCAGAGCGGTAATCAGTGTCAGGACAGCTTGGTTTTTATTAGAGAAGAGCAGAGCTGATTCGGCGGAGAGAAACTGCGCGCAGCGCGCCTCGCAGCCAGATAGCTTTGTACAGATGCCGCCGATTAAGCGGCCCGCGGATGAGCTAGTATGGTAATCCTCAAGGGCGTGAGCTGACGCGGTCTTAATATCTTTATGGCCCCAGAGGTCAAGCAGGTTCCAGGTTGCGAAGCTAGTAACTAATGTAGATCGATAGAGAGGGTGTAGTGGATCGGCGCCGGCGCGTATTCCGAGATCTGATTGAACAATCGCCAACTCTTTGGCGATCTCTTTAGCTATCTCGGCTTTCAGTGGCTGGGTCATATTTAACGCACCCTGAATTTAGTCGCTCATTAACAGGCACGACTCGATAAGTGGGTCGATCTCGCCGTCTAGCACTGAGTGTACGTCGGAAGTCTCGTATTCGCTGCGTAGATCTTTTACTAACTGATAGGGCTGCATCACATAGTTGCGGATCTGGCTTCCGAAATCGATCTTCTTTCGTTGACCTTTTAGTTGATCAATCCGATCCCTTTGGTTCTGCTGCTCTAGTTCGTACAATTTAGATTTTAAGATCTTCATCGCGCGAGACTTGTTTTTATGTTGCGACCTTTCGCTCTGACAGGCAACAACTATTCCTGTCGGCATATGGGTCAATCTGACAGCCGAGTCCGTTTTGTTAATGTGCTGTCCTCCCGCTCCTGAGGATCTGTAGGTATCTACCCGCAGATCGGCTTCATTAACCTCAACCTCGATCTCCTCCTCGATATCTGGAGTTACCGCTATCGAGGCAAACGATGTGTGTCTTCGAGCGTTTGAATCAAACGGCGATATGCGAACGAGTCTGTGCACACCTGATTCGTTGCGGAGATACCCGTATGAGTATGGCCCCTCAACTAAAACTGTGGCGTTTTTAATCCCGGCGCCTTCGCCAGCTTGGTAATCTAAGATCTCTGTGCGCAAACGTTTTCGCTCACACCACCTTAGATACATCCTTAAAAGCATCTCGCCCCAGTCTTGGGCCTCGGTGCCACCTGATCCGGCGTTAATCTCAACGATAGCGTTCTGGCTATCAAACTCGCCGTTCATCTTGCACTTAAACTCTAATGCTAATAGAGCGCTCTGATAATCTTCGACAAGCCGCTGGGCCTCAGATATCAGCTCCTGATCGCCTGAATCACGACCGAGCTCAAAAGCGGCTTCGGTGTCGGAGTGCAGCTGCTCGAGTTTTTTAAAGCTATCTAAACGCTCCACGCACTGAGCGCGTTCACGCATGATAGCTTTAGCTTTGTTAGCGTCGCTCCAGATCTCGTTTGACTGAGATTGCTGCTCTAATTGATCTACCTTAGTGGTGAGTGATGGGACGTCAAAGAAACCCCCTAAGAACCTCAACGCGTTCTTTTAGTCCTTGCAGGCGGTATTTAAATTCAGAGGGTTCAAAGTGAGTTGTCATATGTGGATTTAATATCAGTTGTATAACGGGGAGAGTGTAGCGCTATGCCTTCTTTTGATAGCGCGTTGTAAAATCCTCTAACTTCTTAGCCGTCTCAGCGCTTATTAGATGCTCTGTTTTGCAGGCATCGATCTCAGCCTGCTCAGGAGAGACGTGAAGTACATCAGTTAAGAAATGAAGTAGGATATTCTTCCGGGTCATCACCGCCCGAGCAATCGCTTCGCCTTCAGGAGATAAAGCTAGAAACTTATTCTCATCCTCAATAATTAGATTCTTAGCTTTGAGCGCCTTTAGATTTATCGACGCGCTGCCGGTGGTGATATTTAGATCGCGGGCCACATCCGTTACTCGCGCGTAGCCACGCTTCTCGCGAAGCTCGAGGATCGTTACTAAGTGGTGAGCGGCGCTGTGGGTGATGTTGTTCTCTTCGAACTTTTTCCAGATATCCATATGAGTTAATTACAAGCTTCTGTTATGTATGTCAAACTTTAGTTTAGGATACTAACGATCTGTTAGGAGGTTGTTGATAGATATTTGCAAAACCCTACAATTTAGCTCATGCTAAGAGCGTTCGCTAGTTCAATTGGCGGCTCTAATATGCTGAAAACAAAACCTATTTTTGCTTTTGCCAGGTCCTTTGGGAGGGTCGCGCTCTTTGTGGCGGCTGTGGCTTTTGCGCCCAAGGTATCAGCGGTAGAGCGCCCCGAGCAGGTTCTCGACAAGGAGGTGGGGATCTTCACCGAGCTCGGCCGACAGGTCGACCTCTCGCGGACGTTTACCAGTGTCAGCGGCGAAACCCGAGCTCTAAAGGATTTCGCGATTCCCGGTAAGCCAATAGTCATCGCTCCGGTCTATTATAAGTGCCCAAGGCTCTGCGGTTTGCTGCTAGATGGTGTCTATAATCTACTAAACGAGCTTGAGCTCCAATTATCGGATGATTTTTCCCTCTTAGTGGTCGGTTTTGATCCAACAGAGACCCCACAGGACGCCCAAAAAGTGATGAATAAGTTCAACGCTAAGTTGATCGGTCTTCCTGCCAGTAGGACAGCGGCGATACAATACTTGGTGGGAGGGCAGGAGCAGGTTCGGGGTCTTATGGGAGAGCTCGGCTTTAAATATATGCGTGATGGAGAAGATTTTGCTCACTCAGCGGCTCTTATGATATTGACGCCGACGGGTGAGATCTCGCAGTATTTCACCGGGATTATGTTCTCCCCCTGGGATACGCGTTTGGCTCTCGTCGAGGCGTCCAAAGGGGAGATCGGCACAGCGATAGATCACCTGCTTCTATATTGCTTTAGATTCGATCCACTGCAAGGAAAGTATACCTGGGCAGTCGTCGGTCTTTTGCGGGTTGGTGGGGCTCTGACCCTGATAGGTCTAGCGCTTGTATATATATACTGCGCGCGCAGAAGGCGCGCGGGGGCGGCGGGGTTAAGGGCGGTTGATGGCGCCAACCCGTAGCTAGAGATTTTAAAGTGTAACGGACAAGAAAGTTATGTTGGGATTGTTAGGCGAGCAGGGTTCTGAGTTTGCGCACAAGGTTGATTTCGCTAACGACGTAGTCACGATTATCTCTGTCATCTGCACAGTGGCGATCGTTGGAGCGATGCTTTATTTCGCTGTGATCTATCGTCAAAGAGACGGTAAAGATCACGAGACCCCGATGATTGAGGGTAATAACACCTTGGAGGTGATCTGGACTGTATTCCCGACCTTAGTGTGTATCTGGGTAGCCTGGTTAGGATATGACGCGTTTGTCGATCTCCGCTCGCCTCCGGCTGACGCCATGGAGATTAATGTTACCGGCCGTAAGTGGGCTTGGGACTTCCAGTATAAGAACGGTAAGAAGACAACTAGCGAGCTAGTTGTTCCAGTAGACCAGCCAGTAAAATTAATCATGACCTCAAAGGATGTATTACATTCATTCTTTGTTCCAGTAATGCGCACCAAGATGGATGTTATCCCTGGTCGTTACACCTACGAGTGGTTCAAGCCGATTAAGACCGGTGATTTCCAAGTTTTCTGTACTGAGTACTGCGGTAATGAGCACTCAAAGATGCTCGCAAGATTAAAGGTTTTACCGAAAGCTGAGTTTGAGAGATGGCTCGCCGATGATAGCGAGGAGCGCAAGTTGGCGGCGCTTAAGCCGTCAGATCTAGGAAAGGAGCTCTATGCTGGTAAGCAGTGTATTTCGTGCCACAGCTTAGATGGCACACCTCGAGTTGGTCCAAGTTGGCTAAAGGCATTCGGCAAAGAGGGCGAGTTAGCTGACGGAACCAAGTACAAGATGGATGAGAACTACATCCGTGAGTCTATCTTAAATCCACAAGCTAAGACGGTGAAGGGTTATCCTGCGATGGGAATGCCTAGCTACCAGGGACAGCTCTCAGATGATGAGATTACTGGCATTGTCGAGTTCATCAAGACTTTAGATGGCTCACAGAAAGTTGAGGTTGAGGCAGTTGCGCCAAAGAAATCAGCTGCGGCCGCGGGAGCTACCCCAGTTGAGAGAGGTAAGGCTTTGGTTCACGACACAGGCAATCTCTGTATCACTTGTCACAGTTTAGATGGCTCAAAATTGGTCGGGCCATCATTTAAGGGTCTCTGGGGCCGCAAAGAGAAGCTCTCTGATGGAAGCGAGGTCGTTGTTGACGCGGCTTACATCAAGGAGTCGATCTGGAAGCCTGCAGCTAAGATTGTAGAGGGTTATGGGCCGGTGATGCCGGCGATGTACGAGGGCAAGTTAACTGATGAAAATCTGAACGACATCATCGAGTACCTAAAGACCCTTCAATAACGAGTCACAAATAGAGGAAAGGAATTATGTCAGCGCATACTGAGACAGCACACGGAAACGAGGAGCTAAACTATCTTAACTGGAAGACAGGTATCTGGTCTTGGTTGAGCTCAACCGACCACAAGAGGATCTGCTTCCTCTACCTATTCGCCATTATGATATTCTTTATCGGCGGCGGTATCGCGGCTCTGATCATGCGAACAGAGCTGGCCTTCTCGGGCGCTCAGATAATTAAAGACCCACACACATACAACGTGCTCTTTACGATGCACGGCGTGTTTATGATCTTCCTCTTCGTTGTGCCTGGAATCCCAGCGACGCTTGGAAACTTTTTGATTCCGCTAATGATCGGAGCCAAGGATGTGGCCTTCCCAAGGCTAAATCTGTTTAGCTTTTATGTGTATGTTATCGGCGCTCTAATCGGAGGTTACGCGATGCTTAATCCAGTTGATACTGGATGGACATTCTATGCCCCTTACAGCACAACGACCGATACATCTGTTAGCTTGATGGTATTCGCGGCGTTTATCCTCGGATTCTCATCGATCCTAACCGGACTAAACTTTATCGTAACTATTCACCAGCTACGCGCCCCAGGGATGACCTGGATGCGTCTGCCTGTTTTTATCTGGGCGTCTTACGCGACAGCGGTGATTCAGACTGTGGCGACACCGGTGGTTGGTATGACCCTACTATTGGTTATCGCCGAGCGTATGTTCGGAGCTGGAATTTTTGACCCAAGCAAGGGTGGTGATCCGGTCCTCATGGAGCACCTCTTCTGGTTCTACTCGCACCCAGTAGTATACATCATGGTTCTTCCGGCGTTTGGAGTAGTTGGAGAGATTATTCCAGTTTTCTCTCGTAAGCCCCTCTTCGGTTACAAGATGGTTGTGATCTCGTCGATGGCGATCGCTGCTGTAGGCTTTATCGTATGGGCGCACCACATGTTCGTCGCTGGTATCTCTGATTTCTCAGCGAAGTTTTTCTCTATCATCACATTCCTTGTGGCGATCCCAACAGCGATTAAGGTGTTTAACTGGGTAAGCACGATGTACAAAGGGTCGATCTCGTTTAAGACCCCGATGTTGTACGCCATGGCTTTTGTATTCCTCTTCATGGTTGCTGGTACAACTGGAATATACCTCGCCATGCTAGGAGTGGATGTTTACTACCACGATACTTATTTCGTAGTAGCACACTTTCACTACACGATTCAGGGTGGAGCTGTAATCGGTTTGATCGCCGCCTTGCACTTCTGGTTCCCTAAGATGACCGGCAAGATGTACAACGAGACAGCGTCAAAGGCCGCTTTCGCGATCCTCTTCTTCGGATTTAATCTTACTTTCATACCGCAGTTTATCTTGGGTATGGACGGTATGCCACGTCGTTACTACGACTATCCAGCTCAGTATCAGACCCTTCACACGATCTCAACGATCGGCGCTTACCTAAACGGATTCGGTTATACCTTCGCATTAATTAACCTCCTCTGGACAGCTAAGTTCGGCAAGGTTAAGGCGCCGCGCAATCCTTACAACTCAGTAAGCTTGGAGTGGCAGACACAGTCACCTCCTGTGCATGAGAACTTCACGGAGATCCCAGTGGTTGATCAGGATCCGTATCACTACGGTACTCCGAATCACAAGCACGCCTAAGGGAAGTTTAAGAGGCAATATTTCGAACAAGTAGAGAATAAACAGGGAAGTTATGAGCAACGCAGCGATAGTAGATCACAACGTGCCACCAGGAGAGCCACCGATAATTCACCATATGGATAGCCATACAGCATATGGCGCGGCTAAGCTCGGCATGTGGCTCTTCCTAGCGACAGAAGTTCTGCTTTTCGCGGTGATGTTCTGCAGTTTCGCTATAATGCGTTACTACCACTTAGCTGAGTTTCACGACGCGAGTCACCACCTCAATCTCTGGGCTGGAGCTCTAAACACGGCGATCCTGCTCTTCTCGAGCTATACAGCGGCGGTTGCTGTTACCAAGGCTCAGCAGGGTGATAACGCAGCGGTGGTAAAGAATTTCGGAATCAGCGTTTTCTGCGGGTTTCTATTCCTTATAGTTAAGACCTACGAGTACACCGGCAAGGCGCACCACGGGATGTTCCCATTTGTTTGGAACAGCAACTTCTACGAGTACAAGAACTTCCTTGGGATCTATTACTGCATGACTGGCCTGCACGCCCTGCACGTAATTATCGGTATGATCGTGATGACTATCTACGGAATCATCCCAGCCACAAAGAACCGTTTCTCTGGTAAGTACTACACCCCAGTTGAGCTAGGCGCTCTGTATTGGCACTTAGTGGATCTAATCTGGATCTACCTCTTCCCGCTTTTGTATCTAGTAGGTTAGTTGGATAGGCAGGTAAGTCGGGAATAAATTTAAAAAAGAGAGATAAAAGATATGTCACACGCTCACTCGCACTCAACATCACACGGGCACTCAGCTTCTCACTCGTCTCATCACTCTGAGGAGGGGCATGTTGTTCCTGTAAGTACATTCACTAAGGTGCTCGTAGCGCTCTTATTCCTGACAGTTATAACTGTTGCCGCGGCCCAGGTTGATTTGGGCAAGTGGAACATAGTTGGCGCTCTAGTGATCGCCTCTGTTAAGGCGTCTCTAGTAATTCTAGTTTTCATGCACGGAAAGTATGAGAACAAGATCTTGTGGACCTATATCGTGCTGCCGTTCATTCTCTTGGCTATTATGATAGGTGGCGTGTTCACAGATGATCCTTTCCGCGATCGTATCTCGCACTTTCAGGTTGAGAAGAAGTAGTGATTTGATTGCTCGCAGTTGACGACTTTGTGTCCTTTGGGTCCTTTGTGTTTAAAAAATATAACGAGCGCCTCGAAAAGCTCTGATGAATCCCATTCTAGGTATTTTTCACGACAAAGAGCGCAAAAATTATTTATCTCCGGAACCTTTGATTTATACCATTTCGCCCCTCCTGAATCATTAGTAATTATGGAGACACGCTCTAGAGCGCTCAGGGAGGATCTATGTCAGGCGTAATTATATTTGGTGGCAGTGGCGGTATCGGGCGTTCTATAGCCAGAGATCTCGTGAAGCGAGATATCCCCGTATGTCTCGCCGCGCGAAATGAAGAGTCATTAGCCGCCGCAGCGAGTGAAGTCGGGGCCGCTGGCTACGTAGTAGCTGACGCGACAGATCTAAAGCAGATTGAGGACGCGTTCACTGCGGCGAATGCGATGCTTGGTGGTATAAAAGGTGTTGCGCACTGCGTTGGTTCAATAGTTCTAAAGCCAGCTCACCTCACTACAGAGGCCGAGTTTATGAGCGTTATAAACCTTAATCTGACCTCCGCTTTTCTGGTCACTAGAACTGCCGCGCGTAATATGAATAACGGCGGCTCTGTAGTTTTATTCTCATCCGCTGCCGCACGTATTGGATTAGCTAATCACGAAGCTATCGCCGCCGCGAAGGGTGGCATAATCGGACTTACTTTATCAGCTGCGGCGACCTATGCGGCCCGGGGCTTAAGGTTTAACTGTGTCGCTCCTGGTTTAGTAGCGACTGCGCTTAGTGAGAAGATAACATCAAATCCAACAGCCGCGGCCTTTTCCACGGCGCTTCATCCGTTAGGACGATTAGGCGAGCCTAATGATATTGGCGCGATCGCTGGACTATTATTGAGTGATGACGCGACCTGGATAACGGGGCAGGTATTTGGGGTTGATGGTGGGTTGGCTAGTCTGAAGAGTAAAGCTTAGGTAAGGGGGCGTTATAAGCGCGAAAACCAAAAGGGGAATTGATTGTCCCCGGCTAACGCCTTTGGGTCCTTTGAGTCCTTTGTGGTAAAACATACCCGCAGTCTTATTATATAGCCCATGCCAACTAGCACGATTTTTAAATCCAACCCAGATTTTCAAGCTGCCTTTGATAGAAGGGGAGAGAACGGCATCTGCTTAGTCGAAGAGGCCGGAAAAGAAGAGGTTCTTGGATGCGGATTAGATAAACTAAATACGCGCCGAAGACCGATGTCGACCTTTAAGATCATAAACGCCCTAATCGCGCTCGACTCAAGAGTTACTGACCTATCAGAAGAGATCGAATGGAACGGTGGGCCAGCGTGGAGCGAGAATCTAAAAACAAAAATGAACCTAGCTACCGCGCTGGCGGGCTCCGCGCTCTGGTACTTTCAGATCCTCGCCCGCAGGATCGGAATAGATCGGTATAAGCGATATCTCACTCAGAGTAGTTATGGCAACGCGCGTTGTGATTCAGCTATTGATCAATTCTGGTTAGATGGCGCGCTGCTTGTTAGCCCGGCGGAGCAGCTTGAGTTCCTGCGTAGATTCAGTGATGAGCAGCTCCCTTTCTCAAGACAAGTTATGTCTGCGGTGCGCGAGATGTTAGTTCTAGATCGCAGCACGACCGGAGTTCTACGTGGCAAGACAGGCTATGCTGATTCTCTCGGAGAGCATTTTGGATGGTTTGTTGGATACCTTGATACGTCAGCTAGGCAATTTAGGGTGGTAACCCTGTTAGAAATGTCTAACGTGAGCCAATTAAGTGAGAGGCGAGCCATAGCTGAGGAGTGTTTAGAGGTGGCGAGGCTAAATTTATGATAAATCAAGACCATTCAAAAGTCGCCACAAACACGCGACAAGAGCGTTATTCACAGCAGGGTAATCCTGCTTTTGAGGCTGTGATGGCGCTGAGGTCAGCCGAGAGAGAGGGCGCGTTTTTTCTCCGACACTTAAAGCCAGGCATGAAAGTGCTTGATGTTGGTTGTGGCCCAGGATCTATAACCCTTGGCTTCGCGAGAGCCGTCGCACCAGGTGATTGAGTCCTCTTGGACAGCTAGCGCAAAAGAAGAGGTGAGTCTCTGCGCTAGTTTTCTTAAAGCACAGCTTCAGGGATTCTCGACTACAGCGTTAGCGAATAATCTGTTGGGCAAGGATGAGGTCGAAGCGGTAGCCGCCGAGATAGATAAATGGGCAAGCCAACCAGATGCTTTCTATTCTGATATGTATTGTGAGGCGGTTGGTTGGAAGTAAAAGTAAAACGAAAAAGCGCTGCGGCTTCTGCCTTTGAGTCCTTTGGGTCCTTTGTGGTAAAAAAATATCCGCCAGCTAGGATGCCCTTTGAGTGTCTTAAAAAAGTTTTACCACAGAAGGCAAAATGGACGCAAAGGACAGCCCTTGGTAATAAGAGGTTTAACAGTGCCGAATATAATCTAAGATACGACGACTCAAGATCCGAAAAACTATTTTGAAGCCTACCAGATCTCGGATAACATCGAGCGACCCCGAAATATGAACCATTGTATCGTTCGTCCAGTCGCGGATTCCGATATAGATGCAGCGATACTCGTGCTGCGGCGTTCGATCACGATCTCGTGTGTGGCTGATCATCAAAATGACGAGGCTACATTAGAGCGTTGGTTGCGTAATAAGACCTCGGAGCATTTCCGAGCCTGGTTGAGCGCTCAAGATAATTTCATGATAGTCGCGTTAATACAGGGCACCATCTGCGGCGTTGGTGCCGTTCGTCAGAGTGGGAGTATTGACCTGTGTTATGTAGATCCATCTTGGCAAGGACGTGGGGTGGGACAAGCGATCCTGAGCGCTCTGGAATCTAAAGCCAAGGAGTGGGCAGTAAGAGAGCTAAAGCTGGTTGGTACTCGGACAGCCCGAGCGTTCTATGAGAGACACGGCTACGAGTTTATACCTGAAGAGTCAGGTCCTGGGTTTGGAGTTCTTTTTGATTATAGGTATAGAAAGAAACTCTGACTTTGAGCCACGCTTTAGGACCTTCAATCGCAATTACTGGAGGGTTGACCTCCTGGTCAACCGTGTTACGGATCCTCTAGTAAGTATAGTCATGCGTAATCAACGGTCGACCCTCCAGTGAAACAGCGGCGGTGTTGATGGGGCGAAATGCTGTCGCGCCCTCAAACCCTCCGAGCCGACCCACTAAGCATCATCTCTCCATCAAAGACAAATTCCCCTTGGAAAGCCTCAGATCTTAAAAGAAACGGAAGCCACTCGCGGTCGTCGTCCCACATCCGATCATACGGAAGAGAGTTAACGTGGCTCCAAAATGGGATCGCCTCTGGGCTGTTTGTTGGGGTCCCGGTATGACTTTCAGCTCTAAAAACCCAGCACTCTAAATTGTACCCATCAACAAAAGCGAACTTTAAATTTCCTACTTGAGAGAGCTCGTGTGGCGTGACGGATATCTCCTCTTGAACCTCCCTAATCGCGGCCTGAAGTGGTGTCTCCCCAAACTCCAATCTCCCACCCGGTGCGTTTACCTTGCCCGCTCCTAATCCTCGCAGCTTCTCAATTAAGAGCACCTCATCCTGCCGGAATATAAAGCATAGAACCGCGATCTCTTTAGGGGTCCAGAGTTGCCAGTCGATCTTCATACGCTCTATTCCGGGATCTCGACAAATTCAACAGCTCCGGTCACTGGCTCAAGGAAAGCTATCGAGTATGTGTCGGCCGAGTAAAGAGCGCCTGGATTAATAACTCGAGTAGCGCCGTACAGCTCATTTCTCATCTCGTGAGTATGACCGTGAAGAACGTAGTCATAGCTCCCAGATTGAATCGCTTCTTCGATAACCCGCGGATACGTTCCGTGATTAACAAAAAATGTCTTATCAGCGTGAGTGAAAGTTAATGTATCCTCAATACCGTAAAATCCAAGCTCAGCGCACTTTTTCTTGAGGCCCGAACGCTCGCCATCATTGTTACCGTAAACTAAGCGCAGCGGCAGCCCAGCGAAATTCTCAAGTACAGGTGGTGAGATAATATCACCACAGTGAATAACCATAGCAGGAGCTCGCTCTTTAAAGATCCGCACCGCTTTGCGGATCATTCGTGCGTCTTCGTGAGTGTCAGAGATAATACCTATAACGTCAGTCATAAGGTTCTTTCTAACAAAATACCAAAGATTGCGCTAACTACTTCCGCTTAATCGTTCCTATGCTGTTCTTGATGGCGGCAGGAGACACGACCGGTTTTACGGCGTCAATTATCGGTTTATCTGTGGACGGAGATGAATCGTCTGATGAGCCGCCGCCAAAAAGTGACGCCGCGCTCCCCGCGATATTTCCGATACTGAGACCTAACCCTCTGACTATCTCAGGCCCCAAATAGACCAAGTCGGGGAGAGGAGTGCTCAGAGTGCCAGCTACAGGTAGTGGGAGGTTAAGCTTAAGAAGGGCTATAAATATGGTAAAATCGAGCCCATCTTTCGCTGTTACTTTCCCCTTTATATTAAAGTCAGGGAGGTTTTTAGTATCTATCTCGACCTTATTACAAGCGATTTCACCTTGATTGAAAGCTAGATCAATTACCCCCTTCTCAATTCCTAGACGCCCAGCGTCATCGAGAACCTGACGAATTCCATCGCTAATACTGGAGATAGACTTAGGAAGGATCGCGTTTAATGTGCCACCAAAAACTGTGATAAGGGCGTCGAATGGGAGGAATAGGATATTAAATGGAACCTGCCCGTGCAGAGTGCTAGGTACGATAAATCTAGAAAGATTAACGCGCGTCTTTCCGGTAATAGATGTGCGTGGTGAATTCGGAGCAATCGACAGGTCGATATCGAGTAGATCTAAGTTTCCCTCAAGGAGTTCATCGCCACTCTGTATGGCTGCCGCGAGTGGCAAAATATTAACCTTCTCAGCTTTAGCTTTAAAACTAACTGCCTGGTCCAACATGCCAGATGTCGAGAGCGATAGGATTCCTCCCCCATCAAACTTGGCGTTAAGTTGGGCTCTCTCTATCTGAGTGTTCTTAGGGATGCTCACGTCTAGCTTAAGATCCGAGATACCTGTCTTCTGATAAGTGGCTCTATCGATCGCCACCTGTGCATCAACAAGCGGCAGCTTCATCGTGTTGCTGGTGCTCTGAGGCGCGGCAGGTGTCGGTGTCGCCTCGGGGGTGGTCGAGGCTTTCGGCGCGGCATCTGACTCACCTGGAGCTGGTGTGTTAGGGGGTGCTAAAGCGGTCTCTATAAGATCAAAGTCTATACTGGGAACCTTTAGATCTAGCTTCGAGCGCTTTGAAAAAGGGTCAAAGGCGAAATTCCCGCTAAGTGAGCATTTAGCGGCGCTAGCGCCGTTTGTAATTAGCTCAAGATTTGAGCTGTTAGCCGATAAGGAATCAGCAGCCAGAGTTAGGTTAGCTGATAGTTTTGTACCTTTAAGGTCGCTAGTTGGACTTATTAGCCCCTTATTTACTAGCATTTTTAGATTAAAAGGGGTTCCGTTTGCTAATGGATATTCTCCTGATAGCTCATATTCAAATGACTGGATCGGCCCGCTAGGAAGGCTAAGAGTCGTGAGTAACGTGTCACGAACGAGCGCTTTATTGATCGATACTAGATTTAGACCATAGGGCTCCTTTAAGAAATTAAGCGCCCCGATAAATTCAAGCGGAATAGGCGTGGCTTTTCCCACCTTCGCTGAGATGTCGATAGCAGATGGCGCGAACATCGCGGCATCTTTAAGCTTTAACGCTCCTGAGATCGTTTCGTTGCTTAGCTTTAATGAGTTTGTGTTAACTGAAGCGTTAAATTTAAGTTTAATCTCAGAGTCACCATTAGAGTCGCCGTTTGGGATCTGAATCGAGATACCATCTAAGGCGTATTCAGCGCCTGCTTTATTATCGCTAAATTTAAATGCGCTATTAGCAATCTCAACATCTTTTAGAGTTATCGCAAAACCGGGCTTTTCAGACGACGGGGCTTGATTTGGAGTGGGCTCAGCACTAGGGGCCGCGCTGCTCTCGCCAGCGGTCTGCCCTTGAAGTAACGCTACCTTTAGCTGATCCACTTTAAGCTCGGTGATCGCCAGTTTTTTAGATAGGAGTGACCAAAAGTCGTAGCTTAAATGAAGCGATTTAGCGCTTAGTGATAACGGGTCTTTTCCGCTGCTTTTAGAATCTTTGCTAGCTCCTCCGACACTTAGTCCCTCGAGATCAATAGAACTAAAGAGCTTTATCGATGAGTGAGAAGCCTGGATCTGTGTGCCAGCTTTTTCACTAATAAAAGGGAGGAGGTAGCCTATCACAAAGCGCTCGCTGCGGAGCGCGGTATAGATAGCAACGATCGTCACTACGGGTAGGACGATCACGATGGCGATAAGGTAACGAAGGAGTCTTTTTTTCATATAGCATATGTTTGATTATCGCATTTTTAGTCGCCTGACCAGCTCTCCTAACCGTCCTGTTTGTCTAAGATTGTTTAATTCAGGATCTGAGGTGATAGCTGAGTCGTTCTCTTGAAGGGCGAATTGAAAGAGGGCCTTGCCCCATTTCTCCTCGAATATCTTTAAGAATCCTTTATCATAGTTTGATTCAGCTTGTGGCCCACCTGCCCAAGTTGATCTACCCCAAAAGTGAAGCAGGTACGACCCTAGAGCTAGTTTGCATTCAAATCCAGCTAGCCAGGCGCGCAAAGCGTAGTCGTAGTCCTCTCCGCCGGCTCTCCCGAAGCTTAAGTCAAATTTACCAACTACTCGCATTACACCAAGTGGAAGCTTCACGCAGAAGAACGGGAAAACAAGTAGGGGAAGATAGCCAGAAGCTGTTTTAGAATGAGCCTCAGCTAGCGCCTGAAACATCCTTGGAGAAGCTAGGTATTCGTTTAGCTCCATCGGTGCTTTAAGGATCATTGTATTGGCTACGTGCTTTGAGGCGATCACTACAGCGCTGCCAGCGTACTGGACCTCGCGGTTAGAGACGGGTGAAAGAATAGTTCTGTCATCTCCCTGAGCGAGGGGCGCAAGCCAATTATCTGAGAATATGACGTCGTTATTAATGAAGTAGAGATCGCTTGATGTGGCTAAAGCTAAATCGATCATCTGATTTACGTTGGCCGCGAAAGATAGCGGCGCTGGGTTGTTAATCAGCTCTAGCCGCTTAGAGAGTTTGGTCTGGAACGTAGAAGCGTTGGGGTCATCGTTGCTTATAAGTATAAATCGGTCAGTGTCGTTTAGCTTAGTATTCTCAAAGAAAGTCTTAACGGCGTGTGGGGTGTATTCCCTGGACTTTAGGGTGGTGACCATCGCAAAGATCTTTGATCTGTTTGTTGTTTCACTGTTTTTATCTGATAAGTGCTCCACCATATTTATTTGTGGTAGCACGTTGGGATCGGACGGGCAATCGCTGTTTTATGTTCCGATTATCTCCATAATCGCACGCTCTCGCCGACGCATCGCTTGGGCCTCTTTTGCGGGTACCTTCTCGTGATCGTACCCAACAAGGTGCAGGATCCCGTGAGTAATAAGCCGACAAAGCTCTTTTTTTACAGTTACCTTAAACCGTTTGGCTTGGCGCTTTGTAGTTTCACTAGATATAACTAGATCGCCTAAATAAGGCCCTTGCGCGTCCTGTGTCGCGCGAACACCACGGATCTCTTTTGGTGTGTATTGAGGAAACGATAATACGTCTGTTGTTTTATCTTTATCTCTAAATTGAAAGTTTATCTCATGCATCCTGGCATCGTTTATAACCAGAATATGAAGCTCGTTTACCTCACTAATAGCTATCTCGTGGTCTACTTCGGCGAGCACCATTTTAGCGGCATCTCGAATCCAGACCTCTGGTATCCTTAACGCACGGCTCTCAAGGGTGATATGAATCAGCCACTTGCGCTTGGCGTTTTTGGTCTTAGATTTTATTTGTTTATCTTTAGAAGGCATAATTCTCCGGCGGTATCGAGTAGAGAAACTACTCATCCACCGCTCTTTGATACGAGCTATTTACGCCTCATCTCGGTCGTAGGCTTGAATTATTCGCGACACTAACGGGTGGCGCACCACGTCCTCGTGAGTAAAGTGGACGATCGATATCCCGTCTACGTCGCGTAGTAAATTTAGAGCGTGACTTAGTCCGGACTGAATCCCGCGTGGTAGATCGATCTGAGTCACATCACCGGTTATAACGCACGTCGATCCGAATCCCAGACGGGTCAGCAGCATCTTCATCTGAACTGGAGTGGTGTTTTGAGCCTCGTCTAAGATGACAAACGCGTTCGAGAGAGTCCGTCCACGCATGAAAGCTAGTGGCGCGACCTCAACAACTCCACGTTCAACCAGCTCCTTAGCGCGGTCAAAATCAACCATATCGTGCAAAGCGTCATAAAGAGGTCGGAGATACGGATTTACCTTCTCTGCCATATCTCCTGGCAGGAATCCTAATTTTTCACCGGCTTCAACGGCTGGTCTACAGAGAACTATGCGTTTCACCTCTTTATTTAAGAGAGCGGTAACCGCCATCGCCATGGCTAGGTATGTCTTTCCAGTTCCAGCGGGTCCAACACCGAAAACAACATCGTGATTTTTAATCTCTTCGATATAGGTCTTCTGCCTAAACGTCTTTGGGACGATCTTTGTGCGCTTGCCACTTCGCTGATCTCATCACGGAATAGATCTTCTAATCTAAGACGTCTATTTCCTGAGAGCATCTTGATAGCGCGCTCTACGTCACCTTTAAATACGTTCTCGCCGGATTGTACTAAATCTCTTAGCTGTGTCAGAAGGTCGTGCCCTAGCTCTACGTCCGTATCCTGACCAACAAGGGTTAGTCCGTTAGCTGAACGTCCAATCTTTAAACCTAGCTCTCTCTCGATCGTTCGCAGGTTCTCGTCCTTATCGCCGACTAATGCCTGCATTACTGCTGATTGTGGAAAGGCTACCTCCATCTCCTTAGTAGCCCCCTTAGGATCTCCCGCGCGTCTTCCGTATCCTGTCATGTAGTAGTTGTCTCTCTTTCTTGTTGTTTAGTAACTAACCCAGAAGGCCATGTTCTTAGGTGAACGGGCCATTAGAAATATCTTATCATAAATGAGGGTTGGTACATTAGGGTAAATATAAACGGGGTAAGTGTTTGTTTTGAGGTGGGTGACCTATTTTGGGACCTTGACGAGGTCAATCCATGTGAAGGATTGACCTCGTGCGCCTGCACGTGCTCGTGCACTTGCACGTAAACGAGAGCGTACACGAATTCAGGGTCATACAGCAGCCGAACTAAGATGGCAGAAGTAGCGGATCGGGTACGGT
>Ga0214921_10001377_pt1 | contig 41741 bp, 42 predicted proteins | sample LL1505_MetaG_FD_177992 | JGI IMG/M metagenome (GOLD analysis project Ga0214921, IMG submission 177992) | Freshwater microbial communities from Lake Lanier, Atlanta, Georgia, United States - LL-1505 | ecosystem: Environmental > Aquatic > Freshwater > Lake | place: USA: Georgia | collected...
CTTCTGAAATTGAAAAGCCTAAGGCAAAGTCCTCAAGGTCTGAGGGAGAAGCTAGCATGACAGCATGAGAGATGCCGTTATAGACAAATGCAATCGGCACTTCTTCTGCAATGTCATCTTTTTCGATTTTATTTGCTTGGCTTTTTAAAACTTCATAAGTCTTAAAGCTATGCTCTGTATCAATAAAAAGATTTTGTGCCACTGATTAAATCTAATGAATTTTTAATACGTTAGATTTACCTGCAAATTCAATTTGCTCTTCACTGAAATGTTGATATTGTTTCTGCCAATCAGACAGTTGTGTCACCTTGCTGACTTGCACCGCTGTCACTTTAAATTCAGGACAGTTTGTAGCCCAATCTGAATTGTCTGTCGTAATGACATTGGCGCCTGATTCAGGATGATGGAATGTCGTATAGATCACGCCAGGCTGAACACGCTCTGTAATATGAGCTCTTAATACAGTTTCTCCTGCTCGACTTACAATACCCACCCAATCGCCCGATTGAATACCTCTTTCTTCAGCATCATGCGGATGAATCTCAACCACATCTTCTTCATGCCACGCGACATTTTTTGTTCTTCTTGTTTGCGCGCCCACATTGTATTGAGACAGTATTCTGCCTGTCGTTAAAATAAGTGGGAATTTCTGTGTCACTTTTTCAGAAGTAGGCACATACTCGGTAATAATAAATTTACCTTTGCCACGAACGAATTCATCGATATGCATGGTAGGCGTTCCAAGAGGATGCTCTTCATTACAAGGCCATTGAATACTTCCTAATTCATCTAGCTTTTGATAACTCACACCTGTAAATGTGGGGGTAAGCTTTGCAATTTCATCCATGATATCTGAGGCATGCTTATATTCCATTTTGTAACCTAATGCATTGCTAAGCATCTGTGTGATTTCCCAGTCTTCATAACCATTCTTAGGCGACATCACTTTTCTTACTCTCGAAATACGTCGCTCTGCATTGGTAAATGTGCCATTCTTTTCTAGGAATGAAGAGCCTGGTAAGAACACATGCGCATACATCGCAGTTTCATTTAAAAATAAATCTTGTACGATCACGCACTCCATCGACTCTAATGCATGTGTCACGTGCTGCGTATTTGGATCTGATTGGGCAATGTCTTCACCTTCACAATAGAGCGCTTTAAATTGTCCATCGATCGCAACATCTAACATATTTGGAATTCTTAAACCGGGTTCATTTTGTAATTTCACATCCCATGCTTTTTCAAATAAAGCTAAGGTCGCTTTATCAGATACATGTCGATATCCTGGGAATTCATGTGGGAAGGATCCCATGTCACAAGAGCCTTGTACGTTATTTTGTCCTCGTAAAGGATTGACCCCAACACCTTCTCGACCAATATTTCCTGTGAGCATCGCAAGATTTGCAATCCCCATGACCATTGTTGAGCCTTGGCTATGCTCTGTCACACCCAATCCATAATAGATCGCAGCATTACCCCCTGTTGCATAAAGTCTTGCGGCAGCTCTCACCTCTTTCGCATCCACACCTGTAAATGCACTCATTGCTTCAGGGGAATTTTCGGATTTCACAATAAAATCTTTCCATACTTTAAAGGCTTTGTCTTCACATCGTGCTTTAACGAAAGATTCGTCCATAAGATTTTCTGTGACGATCGTATGTGCTAATGCATTCACCATAGCTACATTGGAACCAGGTTTAAGTTTTAAGTGATAATCAGCCCTGATATGAGGCGAGTTGTCGACAAGATCAATTGCGCGCGGATCTACAATAATGAGTTTCGCACCATCTCTTAAACGTCTTTTCATTTGAGATGCAAATACAGGATGGCCATCTGTAGGATTCGCACCGATAACGACAATCACATCTGCATGCATCACTGAATCAAAATTTTGTGTGCCTGCTGACTCACCTAATGTTTGTTTAAGTCCATATCCTGTCGGTGAATGACATACGCGCGCGCAAGTGTCCACATTATTGTTACCTAATGCTGCACGCACTAATTTTTGTACGACATACACTTCTTCATTCGTACAACGTGAAGATGAAATTGCACCCACTGAATCACGACCGTATTTTTTTTGAATGCGCTTAATCTCAGTTGCAGCATAATTAATCGCGATATCCCAAGTTACTTTTTCCCAAGGGTCATGAATGCTTTTACGAATCATAGGTGTCGTAATGCGATCTTTATGTGTAGCGTAGCCCCAAGCAAATCTTCCCTTCACACAAGAGTGCCCATGATTTGCACCGCCATCTTTATTAGGTGTCATACGAACGACTTCTTCGCCTTTCATTTCCGCATGGAATGAACAACCAACACCACAATACGCGCAAGTCGTTGTGACACTATGTTCGGGAACGCCTGCTTCAATAATCGTATTTTCAATCAAGGTAGCGGTAGGGCAAGCCTGCACGCATGCACCACATGACACACATTCTGAATCTTTAAAAGCTTTATTACCTGCTGATACTTTAGAATCAAACCCACGACCTTGAATTGTCAGCGCAAAAGTACCTTGTACTTCTTCACAGGCCCTGACACATCTTGAACATACAATGCACTTTGAAGGGTCAAAAGTAAAATAAGGATTTGAAGTATCTTTCACACTCTTTAAATGATTTTCACCCTCATAACCATAACGCACATCTCGAAGACCTACAGCGCCTGCCATATCTTGTAATTCGCAGTCGCCATTCGTTGCACAGGTTAAACAATCGAGAGGATGATCAGAAATATAAAGTTCCATCACGCCCCGCCTAATATCAGCAAGTTTTGGTGTTTGTGTGTGTACTTTAATGCCTTCTGCTACAGGCGTTGTACATGAAGCTGGATACCCGCGACGACCTTCAATTTCAACGAGGCAAAGACGGCATGAACCAAAGGGCTCCAAACTATCTGTAGCACATAATTTAGGCACAGTAACGCCTGATACAGATGCGGCATGCATAATGGATGTACCCTCAGGCACAGAAACAGATACGCCATCAATTGTTAAATTGATTGTCTTGTCTGAAGTTCTTTTTGGTGTTCCAAAATCTTTTACATCATCCATATATTTTCTCGAAATAAATCAATGTATTAGTCTATGCCTTGGGCTATTTTGCATCAACCCCAAAGTCTTTAGGGAAATGATTTAAAGCGCTCAAAACGGGGAATGGCGTCATGCCACCTAAGGCACATAAAGAACCATTTAACATGGTATCTGAAAGATCCCTAATTAATGCCACATGTTTCTTAGTATCATGACCCTGCATAATATGATCTATCACTTCAACACCTCGCGTCGAACCAATACGACAAGGTGTACATTTTCCGCAAGATTCAATCGCACAAAAATCAAATGCATAGCGCGCCATCTTTGCCATATTGACTGTCTCATCAAATGCCACAATACCACCGTGACCTAGGACCGCCCAGATTTCGGAAAATTTTTCATAATCGAGTGGGGTATCAAATTGTGACTCAGGTAAATAAGCGCCTAAAGGCCCGCCTACTTGAACTGCCTTAATCGGTTTGCCTGATAAAGAGCCTCCGCCAAAATCGTAAAGAAGCTCTCTTAAAGTAATACCAAAGGCTTTCTCTACAAGACCCGTGCGCTTTAAATTTCCTGCCAGCTGAATAGGAAGAGTGCCTCGTGATTTCCCCATACCAAAGTCTTGATAATACTTAGCACCTTTAGCCAAAATAATAGGTATGGTTGCTAATGAAATCACATTGTTTACCACTGTAGGTTTACCAAATAAACCCTCGATCGCGGGAAGTGGTGGTTTAAATCTCACCAATCCTCTCTTGCCTTCTAGGCTCTCTAACAGCGAAGTTTCTTCACCGCAAATATAAGCTCCTGCTGCACGTCTTACTTCCAAATGAAAAACTTTGCCTGACTTCAAAATATCTTCGCCGAGATAACCAGCTTTTGTCGCTTGGTGAATGGCTTCATTTAAAGTTTTTAGTGCGTGGGGATATTCGGATCGTAAATAGATATATCCTTGTGTGGCACCTACAGCAAAGCCGGCGATAATCATGCCCTCAATCAAAACAAAAGGGTCGCCTTCCATAATCATGCGATCTGAATAAGTACCTGAATCGCCTTCGTCTGCATTACATACAATATATTTTTGTGTAGCTTTGGTATCCAATACCGTTTTCCATTTAATCCCCGTAGGAAAAGCTGCGCCACCTCGACCTCGCAGGCCAGAAGCTGTAACGGTTTCCACAATCGCTTCAGGTTTTAAATTCAATGCATTTTTTAAGCCTTGGAATCCATCATGCGCCGTGTACTGATCAATATTGGTAGGCTCGGTAATGCCCATACGTGCAAAAGTTAAGCGCTCTTGTTTTTTTAGCCAATCGATATCTGCAACAACGCCCAGTGCAAGAGGATGCTTACCCCCATTTATAAAATCTGCATCAAATAAAGACTTCACATCGCTTGGATTAATAGGGCCAAAACCTATGCGGCCTTGAGGCGTCTCTACTTCAACTAAAGTTTCTAACCAAAATAATCCGCGCGAACTATTACGAATGATTTGAATATCTAATTTTCGAGCCTGGGCTTCTTTTGAGATTAAAGCTGCAACTTCATGAGCGCCAAGTGAAAGAGCAGTTGAGTCGATAGGTACAAAAATTTTAATGCTCATGATGCACTCTTTAAATCTGAAATTAATTGATCTATTTTTTTACTATCAACACGGCCATACACTTCTTCATTGATCATCACACTTGGGGAGCAAGCACAATTTCCTAGACAGTAAATAGGTTCTAGAGTGATTGCGCCATCGGGGGTAGTTTCATGAAATTCTATGCCAAGCTTATTTATAATATGAGCCTCGAGTACTTCACTTCCCATAGCCTGACAAGATTCAGCACGACATACTTGGAGAATATGGCGGCCAGGTTGATGTGTTCTGAAATGATGATAAAAAGTCACGACTCCATGAACTTCAGCTACGGATAAACTTAAAGCAGACGCAATATTAGGATAGGCCTCTTCAGGAATATATCCTAAGCTATCTTGAACAGCATGCAATAGTGGCAGTAATGCTCCTGGCATATGCTGATGATTTTTTATACATTGTTCAAGGATCTTATGGTCTTGTTGACTTAAGATTGATTCGTGCACAAACCTCTCCATATTAATTCTTTATTGCTTTTCATTTAAGACCCATTATTATAATCTTGTACTCACGTCATTCGTATAATTAAAATTGAAAGGATTTGGTATGACAATTAAAGCTCATCAAGAAAGTCAATTTTTTCACGGCGGCTGCCCTCATGACTGTCCAGATACTTGTTCAATGGTATACGAAGTACGAGATCATAAACTCATAGGAGTCAAAGGGAATAAAGATCATCCAATGACCCGTGGCGGTTTATGCGTCAAAGTTCAAGATTACGAAAAACGTCACTATCATCCTGACCGACTTTTATACCCTATGAAACGAGTTGGGCCAAAAGGCTCTAAACAATTTCAAAGAATCTCTTGGGATGAAGCACTTGATACCATTGTTACTAAGTGGAAGACCATTATCGAAAGATATGGTTCAGAGGCTATTATGCCCAACAGTTACTTGGGGAATCAGGGGTTAGTTCATGGACTAAATGGGGGCGATTCTTTTTTTGCAAGATTAGGTGCTACTGTCACAGAAAGAACATTCTGTGGCGAAGGTTCATGTACTGCCTGGCTCTTAACTATTGGACCCACAGCGGGTGTTGATCCAGAGAGTTTTATTCACTCTAAATTTATTATTATTTGGGCTTGCAATTCTGTCAGCACAAATCTTCATCACTGGCATATTGTGAAAGAAGCTCAAAAAAAGGGGGCAAAAGTTGTTGTCATTGATGCTTACGCCTCTAAAACAGCTAAAGAGGCTGATTGGCATATCTGCCCAAAACCTGGCACAGATGGCGCCCTCGCGATGGCAATGATGCATGTCATTATTGGTGAAAATTTAGTTGATCAAGATTATATTGATCGATATACAGAAGGCTATCCCGAATTAGCGGCATTAGCCAAACAAAGAACCCCTGAGTGGGCAGAGACCATCACTGGGATAGCAGCAGATGACATTCGAAAACTTGCTAGAGAGTACGCGAAAACTCAACCTTCTGCCATAAGAATTGGTGTCGCTTTAGAAAAAAGCTGGGGAGGTGGACAAACTATTAGAGCAGTAACATGTCTCCCAGCTCTTACAGGTGCTTGGCGTTATGTAGGCGGAGGCATCCTTCAATTTCCCGTTTGGGAGCAACCCTATAAATTTGATGTCATTTGCAGACCAGATCTTATTCCTGAAGGAACCCAAGTCGTCAATAATCTCCAATTAGGAAGAGTGCTCACAGGTGAAGTCAAACTCAAAACACCTATTAAATCTATGATGTGTTGGAATACAAATCCTGTTACACAAGCCACGGAGAGTGAAAAAATATTAGAAGGCTTAAAACGAGAAGACTTATTTCTCGTGTCAGCAGAACATTTCATATCTGATACAGCTGCTTATGCTGATATTCTTTTGCCAGCGTCAATGGGTGCAGAGCAAGAGGATATTATTCTTTCTTGGGGTCACTTATATCTCACCTACAACACTAAATGTGTTGAATCCCCAGGTGAAGCAATTCCAAACTATGAAATTTTTAGACGCCTTGCGCAAAGATTAGGTTTTGAGGAAGAGTGTTTTAAATGGACAGATAGTGAATGTTTGGAACATTACATTGATTGGAATTCACCTGCCTGCGAAGGTATCAACTTAGCGTATTTAAAAAAACATGGTTATGCAAGAATCAATGTAGGGACAAAAGATAATCGTGCCCCACACAAAGAAGGTAAATTCCCAACACCCTCTGGTAAATGTCAATTCAGAGTGATTGGAGCGAAGAATTTTGTGGCAGGACCTTTTAGACAAATGTATGATGCATTCCAGCCAGGAGAAGACATTCCGGAACTACCTGATTACATTCCATCAAAAGAGACCCCAACAGCCAACCCTCAATTGGCAAAAAAATATCCCTTGAATATTTTAGCCCCAAAAAGCCACGGATTTATTAACTCAAGTTATGCAAATATGCAAAATAAACTCAAAGCACAAGGCGAACAATTCGTGATGATTCATCCACTCGATGCTAAAGCGCGAGGCATTAAAAATGGAGATCAAGCCAAAGTTTTTAATGACAGAGGCTTCTTTGAAGCAAAATCAAAAGTCACAACTGATGTAAACCAAGGTATTGTCGTAGCTACATTAGGTTATTGGAGACAACACAATAAGGGTGTTGTAAATTCTGTAAGCTCAAATGCATATGGTGATATGGGTCACTCTCCAACATCTCACGATTGTCTCGTTGAAGTACAACTCGCTTAGCTAAATTATTTGTGCAAAAACAATCTCCATTCAGCCTCATAGATCTATTTGGTAGAAAGATAAATTATCTTCGTCTATCCATTACGGATCGCTGCGATTTTCGCTGTGTTTATTGTATGAGTGAGCATATGGAGTTTTTGCCGCGAGATGAAGTCTTATCTCTAGAAGAATCAGCAAGATTAGTAAAAATTTTTGCATCGCTTGGTGTTACTAAGGTGAGGGTTACAGGCGGAGAACCTTTGGTGAGAAAAAATATTCGTTGGCTTTTTGAAAAAATATCAATGATTCCATCCCTCGAAGAAATTGTTTTAACAACAAACGGCAGTCAATTGAATGAATATGCTGAAATGCTTAAAAAAACGCATGTAAAAAGAATTAATATTAGTCTCGATAGTTTAGATCATACTTTATTTAAAAAAATTACCCGAGTTGGTGATTTGGATAAAGTTTTAAAAGGAATCGATAAAGCACTTCAGCAAGGTTTCTCAAATTTAAAAATTAATACAGTTTTAATGAAAGGGATTAATGATCATGAAGCTGTTAATTTAGTGAATTTTGCAATCAATAAAAAAATGGATATTTCTTTTATTGAAGAAATGCCCTTAGGTGACATTCAACATACAAGAAAAGATACTTATATCAGCAATGATGAAGTCTTAAAAAAATTACAACATCATTTTAATTTAATCCCAACTACACTGTCCTCAGGAGGTCCTGCAAAATACTGGCAAGTTGCCAATCAAGCGACGAAAGTAGGTTTCATTTCGCCACATAGCCATAATTTCTGCGACACCTGCAATCGCGTGAGAGTGTCATCGAAAGGTGAATTATTTTTATGCTTAGGACACGAAGAAAAAATAGAACTCATGCCACTTTTAAGACAATATCCGAATGAAGATTGGCCTATTCAAAAAGCTATTATAGAAAGTATGATGGTTAAACCAGAGGCGCACGATTTTAATCTTGAAATTACTAAACCTGCCGTCGTGCGCTTTATGTCGCATACCGGGGGTTAAATTTAAGTGGATGAAAAAATCGCTGTGGTCATTTTAGCGGGTGGCCAATCTAAACGTATGCAGGTTCAAAATAAGGCAACTGTTTTATTTAAAGGCAAGCCTTTAATAAGTCATGTCATTGACCGAATGAAACCCCAAGCAGCGCATATTTTTATTAATACGCATCAAAATCAAAATGATTTTGATGCGTTTCATTTACCTCTCATCGATGATGGATTAACTATTCAAGAAGGTCCTCTTTTAGGTATCTTAACTAGCTTACAGTTAATCAAAACAGATTGGATCCAATTTGTACCTTGTGACACTCCGAACCTTCCAGATAATCTTATTGCAAATTTACTAAAAGAAAATAAAGCACAAAAAACTCTAGCTGCAGTCCCTGAAACGGTGGATGGCCTCCAATCAGCATGTCTTTTATGTCATTCATCCACATTAAACAATCTTCAAGATTTTTTTAATCGAGGAGGCCGTAAGATTGAAGATTGGATAAAACAATTATCTTTTTCTATTGTGCGATTTCATGATCAGTCACAATTTATTAATATCAATACACAAGAAGAATTAAAGAATATATCTCTATGAAAAAAGATATCAGCTTAAGAGATTTAATTTATGAATCGAATATAGAACACGATTACGATCCTAATGCGATGTCGGTTGAAAAAGCCAAAATATGGATTGCCAATTTTTTAAAGCCTATCAAACAACAAGAAACCATACATATCAAAGATGCCTTGCATCGTATTGTTGCTGAATCTGTCACAGCAAACATTAATGTCCCTAATCATGACAATTCAGCTATGGATGGTTATGCAATCAATCTAGATACCCTTAACGGTGACGGTCCTTTTAACCTCAAAGTGACAGGTAAACTCTTTGCAGGCAATCAATTAGAAGGTAACACAAATGAAGCTGTGCGCATCATGACAGGCGCTACTATGCCCATTGGTTTAAATGCGGTCATTCCGCAAGAACATGTTGAGGCGCATGAAAATGTCATTTCATTCAAAATAAAACCTCATATCAATCAAAATATTCGGCGCTTAGGGGAAGATATCAAAAACGGCCAAGAAGTATTTCAAAGCGGTAGAAAGTTAGCGCCTTGTGATTTAGGTTTACTTGCATCACTCGGTATAGATTCAATCAAAGTTTACCGAAAAGTTAAAGTTGCTTTTTTTTCAACAGGCGACGAAATTATTTCGCTCGGTAATCCTTTGTCATCCGGTCAAGTCTTCGATAGTAATCGCTATAGTCTCATTGGCCTTCTAAAACGTCTTGATGTGGAGGCGATCGATCTTGGTGTCATCCCTGACAATAAAAAAATAATTGAAGATACATTAATAAAAGCAAGCGATTTGGCGGATGTTGTGATTACAACAGGTGGTGTTTCTGTGGGTGAAGCTGATTACATGAAAGAAATATTAAAAAAAATAGGTGAAATTTTATTTTGGAAAATTTCTATGAAACCAGGACGGCCCCTCGCTTATGGAAAAATTGATCACTGCCATTATTTTGGACTGCCAGGAAATCCTGTGTCGACTATGGTTACTTTTTATCAATTTGTAAGAGAAGCTATTCTTACTTTGTCAGGTCAAACACCTATTCCTAAAACACCTCTCATCAAAGCAAAACTTTTATCACCGATTAAAAAAATACCTGGCCGCACAGAATTTCAAAGAGGCATTTATGAACAAGGCCATGAAGGCACTTTTAGCGTGAGTCCTCTCAAAGATCAAGGCTCAAGCATTCTAAGATCTATGAGTGAGGCCAATTGTTTTATTGTGCTTCATGAAGACACAGCCCATTTAGAAAAAGATATGTGGGTCGATATTCAGTTATTTGATAGCTTTTTTTAAAGCTCAAAAAAGCTAATTTTTTATAAAAAAAGTTCCTTAAACCCTTCAATTTTTTTATAAAATCTCATCACTTTTTTATTAAAAATCGCTTAATATAGAGACGTGGAAATCAATAAAAAAGTCCCTTCATTTAAACTTCCTGGCACGAGCGGTCTTCAATTTAGTCTATCGGATTACAAAGGTCGTTACCTTGTTATTTACTTTTACCCCAAGGACGCAACTCCAGGCTGCACAACCCAAGGCGTTGACTTTAGAGATGCTTATAAAAAATTTCAGGCCCTTGATGCTGAGATATTCGGCATTTCTCGTGATAATTTAAAATCACACGAAAACTTTAAAGCAAAATTTACTTTTCCCTTCGAGCTTTTAAGTGATGAAGAAGAAAAAGCCTGTGAATTATTCAATGTCATCAAAATGAAAAATATGTATGGTAAACAGGTAAGAGGTATCGAACGGAGCACCTTTGTGATTGATCCTAATGGAAAATTGATTCAGGCCTGGCGCGGTGTCAAAGTCGAAGGTCATGTCAAAGAAGTTTTACAATTTATTAAACAACACAACTCTATTTAACTATGGCCAAAAAAAATAGTGCGACCAAACTTTTTGTATTGGATACAAATGTTTTAATGCACGATCCCTCAAGTATTTTTCGATTTGAAGAACATGATATATATCTTCCTATGGTGACCTTGGAAGAGTTAGACAATAATAAAAAAGGTGTCAGTGAGGTTGCGCGTAATGCCAGACAAACAAGTCGTAATCTAGAAGAGATTATAGGAACAAATGAAGAGAGCTTAGAAAAAGGACGCTCACTTGGTATTAAAGGCAATACGCATGTCACAGGAAAGCTTTTCTTGCAAACGATGGCACTTCCTCATGATTTACCAATGCTCGCAGGTAGCAAAGCTGATAATCAAATTTTAGGCATCGTCGCCTATCTTAAAAACCAACATCCTGAACGCCAAGTTATTCTTGTTAGTAAAGATATCAATATTCGTATTAAAGCGAGAGCCTTAGGGATTGCTGCTGAAGATTATTTTAATGATAAAGTACTTGAAGATACTGAGATGCTCTATACCGGCATCACAGAGCTCCCTGAGGATTTCTGGGAGAAGCACAGTAAAGATATGGAATCATGGCAAGAGAATGGCAGAATGTTTTATCGACTGACAGGACCCATGTGTCCAAACTTTTCGATTAATGAATTTATTTTTTATGAGTTCGGCAAACCCTTTCACGCGATTGTGAGAAAAATTTCTGGTAAAACAGCCACACTTGAAATCATTAAAGATTTTATTAATGGTAAACATAATATCTGGGGTATCAATGCTAGAAATCGAGAACAGAATTTTGCACTCAATCTTTTAATGGATCCTGATATCGATTTTGTAACGCTTCTAGGGCAAGCCGGTACAGGTAAAACGCTTCTGACACTTGCAGCAGGCTTAGCACAAACACTCGATAAAAAAATCTATAATGAAATAATCATGACGCGCGTCACGGTACCTGTAGGTGAAGATATTGGTTTCTTACCAGGGACAGAAGAAGAAAAAATGACCCCATGGATGGGGGCATTAGAAGACAACTTAGATGTTTTAAATAAAACAGATGAAGAATCCGGAGAATGGGGAAGAGCAGCTACACAGGATCTTATTCGTTCACGTATCAAAGTAAAATCACTTAACTTTATGCGCGGTCGCACGTTTCTTCACAAGTACCTCATTATTGATGAAGCGCAAAATCTAACGCCAAAACAAATGAAGACACTCATTACGCGCGCGGGTCCAGGCACTAAAGTTGTTTGCTTAGGTAATATTGCGCAAATTGATACACCTTATTTAACAGAAGGCAGTTCAGGTTTAACTTATGTCGTCGATCGCTTCAAAGGCTGGGATCATAATGGCCACATCACACTTATTCGCGGTGAACGTTCGCGCTTAGCTGATTATGCTGCTGAAACACTTTAATTTTAAAGTCTCAAAAGGCTTTATTCCTCTTCTGATTGCGCAGTTTTTATCGGCACTAGCTGATAACGCACTTTTGTTTGCAGCGATTGCATTGCTCGCACAAATCAACTCGCCTCATTGGCACCAGCCACTCTTACTTCAGTTTTTTGTGATCTCTTACATTATTTTGGCGCCTTTCGTTGGGGGAATTGCAGACGCTTATCCTAAAGGTCGTGTGATGTTTTATTCCAACGCCATTAAGTTTATTGGGAGTTTATCCATGTTATTGGGCATGCAACCGCTTTACGCTTATGCAATTGTAGGCGTGGGAGCCGCGGCATATTCTCCGGCTAAATATGGTATTTTGACTGAACTTCTACCGCCTAAAGAACTTGTGATGGCAAATGGCTGGATGGAAGGGTCAACAGTCTTTGCGATTATTCTAGGCTCAATTATTGGTGGCGCGCTTGCTCAATTTGATCCGCTTGTTGCGATTATTATTATTACAGGACTTTATTTACTCGCTGCTATATTTAATCGATATATTCCAGCCCTTCCTGTTGATCACAAATTACCCAAAAAAAATCCTCTTTATATGATCAAAGACTTTTGGCATGCATTCAAAGTATTGTGGAAAGACCCTGAAGGACAATTATCACTTGCTGTTACCACTTTATTTTGGGGTGCGGGTGCTTCACTAAGACTGATTGTGATTGCATGGGCAGGCTATGCATTGCAATTTAATTTGGAAGAATCGACACGCTTAACAGCTATGGTTGCGTTTGGTATTGCAATTGGATCGGTGATTGCAGCTCGTTATATCAGCCTTAAAGATTCTGTAAAAGTTCTTCCTGCAGGAATTCTTATGGGTGGATTTGTAATGACAATGACAGTCATTCACGACTGGCAGATTGCAGCACTTATTTTTCTATTCATTGGCGCTTTATGCGGATTTTTTATTGTGCCATTGAATGCATTATTGCAGCATCGCGGTCACATACTTATTGGCGCGGGTCATTCGATTGCTGTGCAAAACTTTAATGAAAATATTGGTATTCTTTTATTAAGCGGCACTTACACTTGGATGGTCAGAGAAGAATTTTCAATTAATACTATTATTATTATTTTAGGTTTATTTGTCAGTGTGACTATGCTGGCAATCTACAAACACTATAAAAAAATTATTTAATGTAACTTAACTTGCGCTTCTGTTCGTCGTGTAATAATGCGAGCAAGTGTTTGAAGTGCTGTGCTCATAAATCCATGAAGCGCCATCAAATGCATTTTATAAAGTGACTGATACATAAGTCGCGCAACAAATCCTTCGATAAACATCGATCCACCCATCAACGAACCCATCAAATTACCTACAGTTGAATACTCGCCCATATTCACGAGTGAACCATAATCTTTATAGATGTATTGAGGTAAATTTGTTTTGCCTTTGACGCGAAGTTTCATAGACTTAAAAAGTAATGATGCTTGTTGATGAGCAGCTTGTGCTCTTGGTGGCACAAATTGATCCGTGCCTTCGATTGGACATGCTGCACAATCGCCAAATGCAAAAATGGAATCATCACGTGTCGTTTGAAGAGTTGTATGAACTAGCAATTGATTAATACGATTTGTTTCTAATCCATCTATTTTTTTTAAAAAATCCGGTGCTTTCACGCCAGCAGCCCACACCACTAAAGCGGAGGGAATAAAGCGCTTGCTGTGTGTCTTAACGCCTTTAGCAGAAACTTCAGTCACGCGCTCACCCATATAGAGATGTACGTGTAACTTTCTTAATTCTAATTCTACGGAGTGTGATAATTTTTGCGGAAGCGCTGGAAGCAAACGAGGGCTTGCTTCAATAATAGAAATTTTGATATCACGATCAGGATTTACGCGATCAATCCCGTAAGCTGTCATCTCGCGTGTTGCTTTATGAAGCTCTGCTGCAAGTTCGACGCCTGTTGCGCCTGCTCCCACAATCACAACTTCTAATTGACCTGGTTGAATTGCTTTCTTTTGTGTTTGTGCTTTTAAAATCGCATGGTGTAATTTTTGATGGAATACTTCAGCTTGCTCTTGCGTATCTAACGCAATCGAATGCTCTGCTGCCCCTTTGATACCAAAATCATTTGTAGTACTTCCAACAGAAATAATTAATGTATCGTATTGAAAACTTCTTCTCGGAATAATTTCTTTACCATCTTCATCTACATAAGGCGCAATCGACACTTCTTTTTTACGACGATTCAATCGATCCATGCGACCTAAGCGAAAACGAAAATGATGCCAATGCGCTTGGGCCATATATTCCAATTCATGTTTATCAGGATTCATACTTCCTGCAGCAATTTCATGAAGGAGCGGCTTCCATACGTGTGTTTTTGTGCAATCAATCAGTGTGATTTCGGCTTTTTTCTTTTTACCTAACGTATCGCCAAGTTTTGTTGCAAGCTCTAAACCACCTGCACCGCCGCCTACAATCACAATCTTATGCATCTTCATTCCTCAATCAACAGACAATAAAAAAACCACTGCTGCAATTATACAGGAGTGGTTTTTTATTTTTTTAAGAAACTAAATAGAAATTAGTTTTACTCGTTACCTGTAATTGTTCCTTGAGTACGAATCCAAGCAATCACTTTGAGAAGCTCATCTGGAGTCACGCCATTTTTCGGATCTGTTGCGTCCATAAGGCCGATGCCTTTAGCGCCCATACCACCATTCGTTCCTGCCCAAACTGTTTCGAACATTCCTTTGTTGGTAGCATCTTTTGGATAGCGGAATGTTGGCCCAACTAATCCAGGTCCGACTTGACCTTTGGCATCTCCACCGTGACATTGGGTGCAAGAATACAAACCAAAAATCTTTTTACCTTTTGCAACCGCTTCGGCATTGCCAACGTAAGGATTTTTGCCAGTAGCTAAAAATTCTTTTGCTGCAGGTGTATCAAATAAACTTGGGTCAATTTTTAATGCGCTTCCATCTGTTGTTTTTACAAATGAAACGTCTGCAGATACCACACCTGCAAATGCCATCATAGAAATTAAGACTGATGACATAAGTACTTTTTTTACTAACATAATTTCTCCTAAAAAATTGTATTCATTTTGGAGGATGTTTAATCCAAAATATAAATTCTAAATTGCGGTTTTAAGTGCCTTAAAATCTAAAAAACACACACTAATCTTACTCATTTTTTTAAATAAAGTCACTCATTTCTAAATTGCTTTTTTAACTTTAATTTCCTATCTTATCCCCTGAAACAGGAGGCTTATGAGGGATTCCATAGTCATCTAAGATCTTCAAAATTTTAGCCTGATTACGATCCAACGCTCCTTGAATCATTTCCATGCGGTCTTTGTCTTTCTTTCGAACTGCAAGTGAAATATTAAACTCTGACTTACCTTTTATAGTATCAAATGCATTCTTTTCTGATTTAAACTCAGGGACCGGAACAACGACTAGGGGTTCTTTAGCTTTTTTTGCATAATACCCTCCTAGAGGTCCCCAAATAATCGCAACATCAATTTTTCCTGCTACTAAATCATCAATCATGTAGCCTGGTGATAAATTGAGATCTCTTTGTAATCGGTAAGGTCGGGCATTGGCCATAAGATCATTATCACGCAACGGGATGGTAGGTGGGCTTTCGCCTACTATGCCAATAATTCCTTTTCTAAGATCATCCGCATTCCAATCTTTAATATTATAGTTACTTGATTTACGGTATACGAAGACATAGCCAGAGCGATAATAAGGTTTAGAAGTTCTTAATGTATCTACATCGCTACCCATACCAATAATTACGTCACAACGTTGTGCATTAATTGTATTTCTTAAATAGCCTTGACGATCAAGCCAAAATTCATAAGTTAATTCTTTGCCTAAATCTTTCGCTAAAACTTCTGCAATCTTATTCTCAAAACCTTCACCTTTTTGATTGGAATAGGGTAAGTTTTCAGGGTCGGCACAAACTCTAAATTCATTTTCTGCAGGAATTCTATATGGCATACCTGGCAAGCCATCTTCACGATCTTGTCCTAAAGCAAATACCGATCCAACTTGAATTAAATTTAAAACACTTAAAGCTAATATTAATTTTTTAAACATTGTTTTTCCTTGGCAATAAATAATCGTGAGTCCTATAAAAAAAACACCCTGCTCGAAAGCAGGGTGTTTATAGGACATACTAACTAACAGTTAGTTCTATAAAAAATCTTTCGATTAATTATAGGCTAAATACTGTTAAAGCACCGCCGCCAGGAGCAGCATTGTACTTAGTAAGTTCAGCATAACCACCAGCAGCGCCAAGAGCGTCTGTTGGGTTAGTTAAGCCAAGGTTCATCGCAACGCCAGCCCAACCACCAATACCTGATAAAACACCAACGTATTGTTTGCCGCCGTTTGAGTATGTGAATGCATTACCAATCACACCAGAACCAACTTGGAATTTCCAAAGTTCTTTACCTGACTTAGCGTCAAGAGCTTTGAACCAACGGTCAAGAGTACCGTAGAAAACTAAGTCTGAAGCAGTTGTTAAAGCACCACCCCAAGCAGAGAATTTCTCTTTGTTGTACCAAGCTTTTTTGTTAGTCATTGGATCATAAGCAGCGAAGCCACCCATAACACCGTCTGGACCAGCAAACATGGTTAATGTTGCACCAACCCATGGTTGACCTGCTACATACTTAGACTCAACTGGTTCGTATGTCATACATACGTGGTTAAGTGGTGAGTAGATAAGGCCAGTCTTAGGTGAGTAAGCAGCTGGTTGTTGGTCTTTTGTACCCAATGCAGCTGGGCAAACACCCTTAGCATTGTAGTCTTGGTGTGTAGAAGCTGTAGCTAACTTGTTAGGTACACCAGATTTTTTGTCAACGTCAGTTGCCCAGTTAACAAATGGATGTACTTTTTCTGCAGCAACTAAAACGCCGTTGTCAGCTTGCCATGTATAAGCAAAACCGTTACGGTCATGGTGCCATGCATATGTCTTACCACCATTGTCAAATAAGATCACTTCGTTAATACCGTCGTAATCCCACTCGTCATGTGGAGTCATTTGCATACCCCAGCGTGCAACACCAGTGTTTAAGTCACGTGCGAAAACAGTCATAGACCATTTATTGTCGCCTGGACGTACATCTGGATTCCAAACTGATGGGTTACCTGTACCGTAGTACACTAAGTTTGTTTTTGGATCATATGGCCACCAGCCCCAAACAGAGCCACCACCATGTTGCCAACCATCTTTAACTGCTTGTGGTTTCAACCATGTTTTTAAGCCAAGATCTTTTTCGCCACCTTTTAACTTAGCAGTATCAATTTTCTTGAATGAACCGCCTTGTTTGTTACCACCATTAACGTCTTCATAGACTGATAATGCTGAGTAAAGTGGTGTGTCTTTGTTAAAGTCTTTGCCGATTAATACTTCAGCGTCAGGACCTGTTGAGTAAGCTTTCCAAGCTAACTTGCCGTCTAAAGTATAAGCTGAGATAAAGCAGCGAACACCGAATTCAGCACCAGAACAACCTGTTAAAACTTTATCTTTGATTACATGAGGAGCGTTTGTGTTTGTAGCACCAACTTTAGGGTCAGTGTTTTTAGCATCCCATAATTTTTTACCTGACTTAGCATCCAAAGCAACTAACATACCGTCGTTTTGTTGTAAGAAGATTTTACCGTCGCCATAACCAAGACCACGTGAAACGTTGTCACAGCAAAGAACTGCTTGAACTGATGGATCTTGTTTTGGGAAGTAAGACCAAACGATTTTTTGATTGTCGTTTAAGTCAAGCGCATAGATGTTATTTGGGAATGCTGTATGCACATACATCATGTTACCAATAACAAGCGGAGCACCTTCGTGACCACGGTTTACACCGGTTGCGAATGTCCATGCTGCTTTAAGGTTTTTTACATTACCTTGGTTGATTTGAGTTAATTTGCTGTGTGCTTGGTTTGTGTAGTCACCGCGTGGTGCTGCCCAGTTATTAGCATCAGCAATAGCTTTTTCTTGATCAGCAGCTGCTGAAGCAATCATTGGCATTGCCACTGATAGACCAGCTACTAAACCAAGAGCTAACTTGATTTTATTAATTTTCATATAAATCTCCATAGTTTTTACTAAGGGTTTTAAAAAGAAGTAAACTCTCTAGTCACTTTAAATTTTAAAGTGTTTCACTTTAAAACTTGAAAGCGCTTCGAAGGCTTACTTTCAGCACAATTTGACTTATGCTTGAATAGTAATATATGCCTCTTTTTTTCGAATTGCAACAATTTCGTTACAATTTGTTAACATTTTTTTAAGTCTAAATTTTAATTATTCCTGAACTTTTCTAAATTTGTTAAAATACCTAATAAAATCAATAAGAAAGCTAAACATTTTCTATGCCAACTGAATCCTTATATACTTTATATCCGGAGATTTCACCTTATCATGCAACCTGGATAGAAAGACCTCATGGACATAAAATTTATGTCGAACTTTCAGGAAATCCTCATGGAAAACCTATTATTTTTCTTCATGGCGGGCCTGGCGGTGGAACCAACCCCAAACAAAGACAATTTTTTGATCCAAAACACTACCAAATCATTCTTTTTGACCAAAGAGGTTGTGGGCAAAGTAAACCCTCAGGAGAAACGAATGGCAATACCACTCAAGATCTTCTATCTGACATGGAAGCGATTCGTAAACATTTTGATATAAAGCGTTGGATTATTTTTGGGGGCTCTTGGGGAAGCGCTTTGGCATTAGCTTACGCAACTCAATACCCTGAAACGATCAAAGCACTTATTTTGCGAGGGATCTTCTTAAGTCGTAAAACGGAACTTGATTGGTTTCTAGTTGAGGTTAAAGCTTTTTTTCCGGAAGCCCATCAAACACTGGTTGATTACTTAACAGATGATAAACGTGATGATCTTATAAAAAATTATAGTGAGCTTGTATTTTCAAGTGATTTAAAAATCAGTGGGCCTGCATCCATCGCATGGAATCGCTTTGAAAGTGGCCTTTTAAAACTATTGCCTCAAGCAGAAGAGAATAAAACACTGACAGATGAAGATATACAAAATGAAATTGCGCGAGCACGCGTTCAACTTCATTACATCAAAGATCAATGTTTTATTGATGGGGAAAAAATATTAAAAGAGGTTAAACAGTTAAAAGATATTCCAACAACCATTATTCAAGGGCGCTATGACATGGTGTGTCCTCCCATTACGGCCTATGAACTTTATCAATGTATGCCACATGCAAATTTTATTATGGTACCGGATGCAGGGCATTCAGCCTCAGAACCTTCAATGACAAGCGAACTCGTTAAAGCTACCAATCACTATAGAGCATTAGCGTAATGATTAAAGTCCATCCACTTTTCAAAAATCTTTACCAAAAAAAAGATGAATCACTACCCATCTTCATGATGAAAGAAACATTGGCAGGCTGTAAACGTCACAATGTATTTGGTTTAACTGCATCCTTATCTTTCTTTTCTCTTTTTGCACTCATTCCCATGATTCTTCTCATTTTCTTTTTCTTAAGTCATTGGTTAGTTAATTCTGAGTTTGCTTTAGGAAGATTAGCGCTTCTTACAAGTGACTTATTACCGCAAATGAGTAAAAAAATTATGCTTGAAGTTTATAAGGTATCAAGCCATACCAAAGTATGGGGTATCTTAGGTACATTAATTTTATTATGGGCAGCAACTCCCCTTACAAGCTCTCTTCGTGCAAGTCTTATCATTATTTCAGCGACTGATGAAGATCCATCATTTCTAAAAAGTAAGTTTCGAGATATCGTCGCTATTATTGGCATACTTTTACTTTTCTTCTTCTTTACTTTATCAGGCATGGTCTTTCAAAAAGCTGCCGTGTTCTTTGGCGAATATTTAAGTTTTGTAAATTCACAAATGATTTATTTTGTAAGTTCATTCTCATTTGTTGTTTTATCTTTAGCACTTTTTAATCGCTTCTTCTTTCCTATTAAAGTCGATGTAAAACATATTATTTTAGGTTCGCTACTCACCGCTCTCTTATGGCTTGGACTCAGATCAACTTTTGATATCTTTTTATCATTGAGTCAATCCTATGGCACCTTTTTTGGCGGCATGAGAAATCTTTTTATTTCACTGATATGGCTTTATCTTAATATCGCATCTTATTTACTTGGTGTAGAGCTTATGGCAACACTTCACAAAAAAGATATGTTGTTATTAAAAAAATTATTTGATGACTCTATTCCGCTTTCAAGCTCATTCATTCATTATCTTGCTTCGCGTTACGGAAAAATATACAAGCAAAATGCAATGATTTTTGAGCAAGGTAACCGCGAACATAATGTGTATTATATTGTTCAAGGCTCAGTCAATTTAACTCAAGACGGTCGAGTGATACGCTCTTTAAAATCGCATGAATATTTTGGTGAAATGGCAGTGTTAAATGAAACGCCAACTATTGCGTCAGCTATATCGACTTCAAATGAATCTGAAATTATTGCGATTCCAAAAGTACATCTAGAAATGATGCTTGCCGACGAACCTAAAGTAGCAATGAAATTTTTAAGAAAAATGTCCTTAAGATTACAACAACGCTAAAGTTCTGCAGGTTTTAAATCAAAAGCAATACAGATTCTCTCTTCATTGGAACTAAAAGGTATTGTCCGATGAAAAACGGAAGATGGGAAGAAAATCACATCACCTACTTGAGGTAGGTATAATTTTTTTTCAAAGTCATCGTGCATTCTCGGGTAATCGTCTCCGTCAATACTTAACTCAATACCGCCTTCATCTGGATGTTGTTTTTGTTGCGGAATCGCTAAATAAACAGCACCACTAATCCAGCCTTCTTCATGAATATGTGAGCTCAAATGACCACCTGTTTGCATTTTGACAAACCAAGAGCTACTAAACTCAATGTTTTTTGGAAATGCTTTAATAAACATAGAGTCTTCATTTTTATACCGATCGTAATATTTTTTTATAAGTAATGTAATTTCTTGCGCCAATTTTTTGAATGAAGGATCTTTGCGTTTAAAGAGGTTCCCTGATGACTGAATGCCATTGACTAATCGACTTTGCATACGCTCAGAAATATCAGCTTCGTTAATATCGTTTAACAGTGACTTTAGTAAATCGTCCTTGGAATTTTTTAAAGCATCAACTTGTCCATGAAATACAAAGTGAAGTGGATCTGGACAAAAATTATAGCGATCTTCTTGATGAAAATTTTTTGCAAAGTGTGTTGAAAGTGTTGCTAATAATGGTGACGTATTCTTTTTAAGTATTGCACTATTTAATTCTTTTTCAAAGATATCAAATTGTTTTGTTTTATATAAACAATAAAGCGCACGCTCTTCCCAATCTTTCATTTGAGAGGCTTTATAAAATTCATAAGCCTCCTGAAATTTTTTATTGTCATGGAGGAATGTTGCAAGATTGTAATTAGCGATTGGATTTTCTGAATTTAATGATACAGCCTGTCTTAGGTATTGATTGGCTTCTGGAATTTTGCCTTGATGCCACAGTGCATCACCTAATACCGAACAAACTTCAGGGTCATCCGGATTCATCTCAATCGCTTTTTGATACGATTGAATGGCTTTTTCTAAGTGCCCTTGATTACGGTAAGCATTGCCTAAATTAAAATGGCCACGGGAATGATCTTGAATGCTAAGTGATTGTTGGAAAGAATGAATCGCTTGGTCAAACTTACCTTGCAGCAAATAGACAGCGCCCTTATTACCATATGCTTCGTAAAATCTAGGTTCTAATTCAATTACTTTTTGATAAGCGCTCAATGCTTTATCAAATTGGGATTCATTTTGATAAGTAATGCCCAGATTAAAATATGCTACCACTAAATCAGGCTTGATCTGTATTGCTTTTTGATAATGGTGAATTGCGCTTTGACTATCGCCTAACTGATAAAGTACTGAACCTAAATTAAATTGCATCTCCGCAAATTGCGGTTGAATTTTTAAAGCATTGCGATAGCTGTCGGCAGCTTCTCTAAACTTTTTTTGTGCTTCTTGAGATACACCTAAAATATTATACAAAATTAATTCTTGCGGAAAATCATCTAATAATTTTTTTGCTTTTTTTTCCGCAAGATGAAATTGCCCTGATTGATGAAGTTGAATTAAATCATTAACATCTGATTGTTTTAAAGCTTTCATCACGAAGGCACTTAATGGTGCGGTGTATCTTCTGCAATTTTATCCATGATTGCAAAAAGGACGCCTGAGATGATGAAAGTTGCGTGAATGCCTACCATCCATGCCATTTGGGTATTCGTTAGTATTTGTCCTGGCGTAGATGCATGCATAAAAGCTTTCAAAAGATCAATAGCAGAAATTGCAACAATTGAGCCGATCAATTTAAGCTTTAATCCAGAGTAATCGACCTTACCCATCCAATGCGGTTTGTCTTCATGATTATCGACATCGATTTTAGATACAAAGTTTTCGTAGCCACTAAAGATTACCATGATGAGAAGATTTGCAACCAGTGTCATGTCTACCAAAGCCAATATTGATAAAACAATCTCTCTCTCCGGTGTGTCAACCACCGTCATCATGATATGAAGAAATTCTTGGCCAAATTTTATAAGCAAACAAACTAACCCACCTACCAAACCCAAATACATAGGGGCTAGTATCCATCGACTCTTAAATACAATTTTTTCTAAAATTTCTTCAGTCTTCATTTAAGCTCCATCAGTTATCGTTAATTGGATAAATCATATCATTACCCTATGGCATATATGTTTCAGTAATGATTGAAAAAAACTCTTATTAGGATACTATTTTATCTTTACTTTCGTAAATTATGTGATGTCAAACGATTCAATCATTATTCATGGCCATCTTTTAAAAGAAGCACGCGAAGATCTAAATCTTTCGATTGATGATGTTGCGCGTCGTTTAACTTTAAGTAACAAGCATATTGTCTCCATGGAAGAAAATAAGAAAGATGGTTTTGTATCTTTTCAAATCAAACTGATTTCGATCAGAAAATATGCGGCTTTTCTTGAATTAGATATTGATACCATTATTGAACACACAAAAAATAAAACTAAATCTTTAAATCTCCCAGAACCTGACATAGAAAATCAGACAGATGAGAGGAATAATTTACCTAAGAAAAAAATACTGTTTCTAATAAAAATAAAATTATTTTTTGGCTGGGCAAAGACACATATCAAAGTGCCTCATATTTTTTATTTTATTATCTTTCTTTTTGTATCCAACTTTGTCATTGGTATTTATCAAAAATATGCTGTAGCTCATAAAAATTTTGAAGGTGAGGAAGTTGTTTTACCTAATACTGATTCTCTCCCGAATGATATTGCGAGTTATGAGATTAAATCTGTAGAAGAGATGCAAGCATCTAAAGAGACTTTACCTATCGAAGCCAAAAAGCCGGAAGAAAATAAAAAAGATAATAAGGAGATGGCTATCAAAATGTGTGATCAGTCTATCTCAAAACCAATTACACAAGTTTCTTCCCCTACGGATCCTCTGAAGCCTGGTGACTACTTCCATATTATCTCTAAAGGCCAACAAACGATTTGTATATTAGATGCTAAGGGTACGGAAAATAAATATTCACTGACCGAAGGTCAAAAACTAACCTACCGAGGTGGCAAAGCTCCCTTTAAACTCTTAATAGATCCTGCCATGAGTGAAATATTCTATGAGGGTTGGCTGGTGAAGCTTAAGGCTGAAGAAAGCTATATTCAACTTAATCCAAAAACCTATAATTAAAATTTAAATAAATTTATTTAAATTTTCTAACAGCGCCTGTGACGACGCCCCATATTTGAAACTGCACACCGTCTAGAACTTCGATAGGACTAAACGCTTCGTTTGCTGGTAGCAAGCGTGGGGAGCCGTTTTTATTTTTAGCTAAGGTCTTCACTGTAAATTCGCCGTCTAATGAAGCCAATACGATGTCGCCAATAGAAGCTTCTTGGGATCGATCCACAATCACAACATCATTATCATGAATACCAGCGTTATCCATTGAATTGCCTTTAATGCGCACAAAAAACGTCGTATCAGCTTCACGAATAAGATAATCATTAAGATCCATCTTTTTCTCGACATGGTCATCTGCTTGAGAAGGAAGTCCTGCAGGCACCTTGTGTTCAAATAGAGGAATCTTAGTTTTTTTCATTGCCTCACTTACCAAATCAATAGATACCACATTAGAAATTTCTTGAATCTTCCTTTTAGCATAAGCCTCTAGAATGTTTGATATCACAGCGGTTTGGCTTTCTGGCACTCTGACTAGTGTTGTCTTTTCGCCAAATTTTCCAGTGCCTGATTTACGTCCAGCACCTGGTCTTTTACCGCCTCGAATGGGGACAATTTTTTTCATTTGAATATTGTAACAAGAATCAAATGAAAAGATAGCTTTATTTTAAATTTAATGAATATCGACAGAACCCTTATCCAATCTGAAAAAAATTGCATATGACTGTTGACAAGGCTTAAAAATCAATGCAAAGTACGCCTAGACCTTCTATGACGCTGTCATTTCAATGGTCTTACATATCTTAATTTACATTTGGAGGAATTATGAATAAAGGCGAACTAATCGAAGCAGTTGCAAAAGCAGCAGGTTCAACAAAAGCAGACGCTGGTCGTGCGATTGATGCAACACTTGCAGCTATCACTAAAGCTCTTAAAAAAGGTGATGTAGTAACACTTATCGGCTTTGGTACTTTTAAAGTTTCAAAACGCGCTGCACGAGTTGGTCGTAACCCACAAACTGGTAAAGAACTTAAAATACCAGCACGTAAGGCTCCAACATTCAAAGCAGGTGCTGCTCTTAAATCAGCAGTTAACTAAGCTTAGAATTAGTTATTCATACAAAAGCGCTTGGGGGTTGAACCCTAAGCGCTTTTTTTATGTCTTAAAATAAAGCACCATGCCCTACTACCTAAAAGAAAATAAGATTGAATTACTTAAAAATGGCAAAGATTATTTTGCCTCTGTGATTCATTCAATTAAACAAGCTCGGCAAAATATTTTTGTGGAGGCTTATATTTTTAGCCATGATGTGACAGGCATAAAAATTTTAACCGCACTCAAAGAAGCAGTTAAAAGAAATGTTGAGGTTTATTTATTGCTTGATGGATTTGGAAGTCGCGATCTTTCACAAGAAGTGATAGATGAAATCAAGGCTTCTAAAATTCATTTTCTTTTTTATCATCCTAAAATTTCACCTTACCAAATGAAGCGCATTTCGTTAAGACGACTTCATCGAAAAATGTTTTTGATTGATCATAAGATCGCTTACGTCGGCGGTATTAATATTATTGATGATATGAATGTCCCCAATGGCAAAGCACCACGTATCGACTATGCCGCTCAATTACAAGGACCTGCCGTTCACTTCATCAGTCAAAGCATGGTTAAACTTTGGAAAAGAGTCTCATGGTCCCACTTAGAAAAATCGTATGTCCCGAAACATATCCATAAAAATATTACGTCATATTCCAATGGCACAAGGCTTAATTTTATAGAGCGCGATAATTTTCGGCATAGACAAGATATTGAAAAAGCTTACTTACATGCCATTCAAAATGCTAAAGATGAAATACTGATTGCAAATGCTTATTTTATTCCAGGGAAAAAATTTGAAAGAGCTTTAATTGAGGCTGCTAGAAGAGGTGTGTCAGTGACTCTTCTTTTAAAAGGTGAAATGGATTACTTTTTATCGAATGCCACGCGCGCTTTTTATGGAAAATTTTTAAAAGAAGGCATTGGCATTTTTGAATACACAAGGAGCTTTATGCACAGTAAAGTAGCTGTCATTGACGAAACTTGGTCAACAGTAGGCTCATCAAACATTGATCCTTTTAGTCTTCTTTTGGCTCGAGAAGCAAATATTGTGGTCTTTGATAAATCTTTTGCATCTCAACTTAAAAGAAATATTAAAGAAGATATTCGATTTGGTGGCACCGAGATTCTTTTAAAAGATTGGGACAAAGCGCATTTAATCAAAAGATTAAAAGCGCGCATGGCTTATTTATTTATCCGGTTAAGCTTAGGTATTGCAAATATTTAAGGCATGCCGCAATCACGACATTTACCTTTCACTGTTGAAAAACCTTTCACTGTTGAGAGGCCTTTGACATTAGTAAAGATCGCGCCATCGACATTCGCATCAGTCAAATCTGCATTAGTGAGATCAGCTCCCGTTAAATCGGCCTGGATTAAATCAGCGCGATACATATTCGTATTTCTTAAATTAGCCTCTCTTAAATCGCCAAATGTAAAACTCGCAATATTTAAATCAGCCCCCTCAAAATTCGCTTTGTAAAATTTGCCGCCGACTGAATCAAATTTCATTTGGCCCATAGGTTGATTGCCAACATCCAAACCAAATTGGCCATATTTAATCGTAGCCTCTGACATATTGACTGCGCCTAATGTGCCGATCACGCGAGCACGCGTTAAATTAGCGCCTTTAAAATTAGTTTCACCAAAAATCGCTTGAAAGATTATAGCCTCAGTTAAATTAGCCCCTGAAAAATTAGCTTTTTCAAGGCGCGCTAAATTCAAATAAGCTCTTTGCATATTGCTATTAGATAAATTAGCACCGATGAGATTCGCACCAAAGACACTTGTATTGATCATTTTACAATGGCTTAAATCTAAACCATTCATATCTAAATAGCCTAAGTCTTTGTTTGAGAAATCACAATCAGGGCTTTTGATCTCTTTTAATAAGTCTTCTTGTGATATTTTCTTACGATCACCCTCTTTATTCTTTTCATAAAAGACGGTTGCTTTTTTGATGAATTCATCGGGTGTTTTTAAAAAGATTTCTTTACTCACTTCACTTCCAAAACAATAAACCTTGTTCTGGTAGTTTGCATTGACTGAGCAATCCGTTTGAAGAAAACGACCTTCGGATAAACTTAAAAGACAGTAATTACCAAATTCACCGGCACAAGCAAGATGAGCTATAAAAAGTAAAAATAAAATCCAATATCTCTTTAATAACATGGCAATACATCCTAAAGATTTTGATTTATTATAAACCTTTATCATTTCATATTTTTATTATGTCTCATATTGAATATACGGTTCTTATCACTGGTGCAAATAGGGGTTTAGGCCTTGAATTCGTCAAACAATACTCTATAGATGGTTATCAAGTCATCGCATGTACCAGAAAGATAGATAAAAAAGATGAGCTTCATCAACTTCAAGAAAACTTTAAAGCTATTTCAATTCACAAACTTGATGTAGCCAATTTTTCATCCATTGATCTGTTTGCAAAATCATTCAAAAAACCCATCGACATCCTTATTAATAATGCAGGCATTTATCCAGATAGCTCAATCGATCATGTCGACTATAAAATTTGGCTTGATGCTTTTAAAATTAATACGCTTGCTGCATTTAAAATGACAAAAGCATTTCTACCTCATCTTAAAAAAGGCCAATTAAAAAAGATTGCATCCCTCACAAGCAAGATGGGAAGCATTGGTGATAATTCAGGTGGCGGGGAATATCTTTATCGATCAAGTAAAACAGCCTTGAATATGGTTATGAAAAGCTTATCTATTGATTTAAAGCCATATGATTTGTCAGTTATTACACTTCATCCCGGATGGGTCAGAACAGATATGGGAGGCCCTAATGGGCTCATTGATGTAGATGAAAGTGTTACTGGTATGAAACGTCAAATTGATAAACTTTCCATAAAAACTTCGGGTCAATTTATTGCTTATGATGGCAAAAAAATCCCTTGGTAATTAATATACTTTCGCATCATCAGCTTAAAACATCTGTCTCATTTTTATCTAAGCTTGATAAAGACTGGGAAAGTTTAATAAAAAAAGTAGGCGCTTGTCATTTAAAAATATCCTCTGAGCTATCTCCTTACGAGTCCCTTTTAAAAACAATTGCCTATCAGCAATTACATATTAAAGCGGCTGAAACAATCTTTCAAAGATTCCTATCTCAATTTAATGGCCGTTTTCCTCAAGCACACCAACTTCTTGAAGAAGACTCATCACTTATTCGTGCAAGTGGTTTTTCTCAAACAAAAACAGAAACCCTATACCGGATAGCTGAAGCTTCTATCAATAAAATTATTCCAGAGAAAAATGAGATTATTCATTTAAGTGATAATGAGATTATTGAAAGGCTAAGTTCAATAAAAGGCGTAGGTGTTTGGACAGCACAGATGATACTTATATTTAATCTTGGCAGATTAGATGTTCTACCTACTCATGATCTAGGTATTCAAAAAGGGTATCAAGCTTTAAAAAAATTAGAAGCTTTACCAAAACCTAGAGAACTATTCTTGATCGGTGAATTATGGAAACCTTATCGAACTATTGCAAGTTGGTATCTATGGCGCGCGCATTAATGTTCAGTGCAAGTATTAGGTTGAGATTTACACACTTCATTTATCTGCTCTGAAGATAAGATAGCGATATATCCGCCGCGATAAACATCAGCATAAAAAGATTTTATTTCTTTTAGATTAGATTTTTTATCTATCACAATAATGACATATCCCTTGGGATGCTCTTGCGTCCATTTAAATAATTTTGAATTATTAATAGATTGTGGGAAGCCTTGAAGTTTTCCAGTAAAACTAAATTGACCTGCATACTTACCTAAATAGGCAATTGACGCTCCTTGGTCTTCAAGTTTCTTTAGAGTGTTACCTATTCTTCTTAAATCATACGCATCGCCCGTTTGGTCAATCAAACCGACAAAAAGAGTAAACATGACTATGATATTGACAATCACCAATTTGAATAAATAAATAAATTTATCTTTTGTTCGCCATACAATAGATATCAGAAATAATGCAAATAGCAGAGGTCCTATCCGCCAATCTAGATAATTAATCCAAGGAATATCAGTGTGAATAAAATGGAATGTAATTAAAAAATAAAATAGGCTGGTGAATAATAAAATCGCCATGATAACTAAATCATCACGCAATAAAATTTTTTTAATGCCATCGTATTGCGATGCAATGATTAAGGCTAGAGCGGGATAAGTTGGAAGTAAGTATTGAACCTGTTTTCCACTAATCAAGCTAAATATAATAAATACTGGAACGAACCATGCTAAGGCAAACTTTAAGCCTTCGCTCATTGATTCCTTAGCTCTTTGAATAATTGACTTCCAGAGCGAAGGTACTAACAACCAAGGAAATAATAATAGGGGCGCAATTTCCAAATACCACCATTGAGATCTCTTGTGGGCGAAAGAATTCACCATGCGATTGGCAGTTTGCCCCCAAAAAATATCATGTTGATATTGAGATCCACCCGAAATGCCTGCAGGAATAGCCCAGCAAAGAAGTATCCCAATGCCAATAATAAGCGCCATCACAAAAAAACTGTACCAGGATTTCCAATTAATATTTTTTTGATTAATCCACCACGGTGCTAAAAGTGCCAAAGGTAAAATTTGTAAAAAAATAGTAGGTCCTTTTGCAAGTAATCCACCTGCAAAAGCTGCAGTTAAGTAAATAAAGCCTTTTTTATTGTCTTCTTTTAGAGAGGTGACTATGCCAAAAATACCCAAGCAAGTAAAAAAGGTAAGGATCATATCAAACATCACAACCGATGAAAAAACAGCCCAAACAGTATTTGCTAACAGAAATAAAGCTGCGATAGAGCCTATATTTTTATTTTTTGGCCATAGTTTTTCAGCAATTTTTTTAGTTAGAAAGATTGAGCTTATAGAAAATAAAAAAGGAATAACGCGTGGCCACCAATCATTAACCCCGAATAAGTGCCAGCCTAAATTAATCAGCCAAAATAAAAGTGGCGGTTTATGGCTATATGGCATTCCATTAAGATGGGGCACCAAATATTCTTGGCGCAACCACATATCCCAAGCAACAGACATATATCGCGTTTCATCAATCGGATAAAAATGTAACCCATATAAAGCAAATGCTAGATATAGCGCAGATACAAAAATGACTAGGGGATTAAAATATTTGAAGTGAATCATGAAAGGTAGCAGTAATAATTGACACTATTATATCAGTCATGATTTGATTTTAGCTAACTCATAAAAAAAGCCACTTAAAATCTTAAGTGGCTTTTTAAAAATTCAAAAAACTATCAATCTCGATCTAGATTATCTTCCACTACTTGACCAGTTTCAGCATCGCATTCAATTTCCCAGTGCTTGCCATCAGAGTCTTGAATATCAATATCGAATATAGGACGGCCGTCTTCTTTTTCCATTTCAATCTCAACAATAGCGCCAGGGTGTTTGCTTAAAGCAGTTTTCATACATCCTGCCATCATTTCGTTATGTTTTTTTATGTCACTTATAATCGGTCTATCATCATGTTTGTAAGTTTTACCAAAAAATAAAACTGCGCCTACCAAGACTGCAACGAGAATGGCTGCTATTACTGCTAAATACTTTTTCAAAATTTTCTCCTTCATTTAGATATAAAAAAGATTCAAGTTGAAATTCAATGAGCTTTAAAGTATGGGACTTTGACTTATATCAAATCATTTACCAATATACTGCTTACCTTGAGTGTCTACCGCTAAAACTTGAAGATTGCCCTTAATTTTAGGGGCGTCAAAAACAAAGAAAGGGTTCTCAGCGGTACTTCCCCCACCAAATTCAGCACTCCAAATTTCTTTTTCCTGATCTTTAACTACAACACTTGACAAATGCCACTCGGGCAAAATGAAAAGTCCTGTGTAATTGCTCAAATTGGCCTGATAACCATTATGCTGCGGATGTTTAATGAACACAGAAGCTCTCGTATCTGTATGTAACACTTTCATATTGCCTATTTCTTTTAAAACAGAGTCAGCATCATAAGTTACACCTGCAGAACAGCCTCCTGCAGATCGGATCGCCACCTGATTGTAAAAAAACTTGCCTTCTTCATCTTCTGCAATCACATCTACATAACTATCTTGTTCCATACGAATATGTGTTTCAAATGTAAATGGGGCAACCTTCGGATACATCGTCAATGCAAGGGATCCTATGCCAGGTAATTGATGTGGGTTACCTTCTACCACTACTGAAATATTTTTATATTTTTTATTAGCTGTAAATTTAAATGGGACTTGTGTACCATCAAGTGCTCTTTTTGCCACATCAAATGTAATATCATCTGTTTTTGTTAGCACTTTACCTTTAAAGTATTTATCTACCACGCCATCTAAAAGATTAGGTGTTTCAGCATAAGCTCCCAAAGCAAAAAAACTGCCTACTAAAAAAGTTGAAATGAATAGAATTATTTTTTTCATCATATGGCTACCTTATGTTGTATAACAATTTACTGTCTTTATGATGCGCTTAAACGCACAAAAATTCAAGGCAACCTAACCTTATTTTGTTCGGTATCCCGGTTTAATTAATTTAAGATGTATATCGCTAATAACCTTCTCTTTAAATCCACCCTCACAATAAGACAAGTAAAAATGCCACATGCGAATGAAGGCATCATCAAATCCTAGCGCTTTAACTTCTTTGAGTTTTTTAAAGAAACTTTCTCTCCATAAAGCAAGCGTTCTTGCATAATGCTCGCCAATATCCTGAATGCCATAGATTTTTAAATCAGATGATTTGGAAATGCTATTTTGTATTGCTGTAATAGAGGGAATACAGCTTCCAGGAAAAATATATCGCTGAATAAAATCAACTGAGTGCTTCGATTTCTCGTAGCGTTGATCTGCAATAGTGATAGTTTGAATGAACGCGAGACCATGCGGCTTTAATAATTGGCTACAGACATTAAAATAAGTATCGTAATACTGATAGCCTACCGCCTCTAGCATCTCAATAGATACTAATTTGTCATATTGTCCTTTTAAATGCCGATAATCTGAAAATAAGATCGTAATCTTATGTGATAACTTTAAATCTTTAATTTTTTGTTTTACGTACTTATATTGCTCTTTTGAAATAGTTGTCGTTGTGACTTTACATCCGAAATTTTGTGCAGCATAAATCGCAAATCCTCCCCAGCCAGAACCAATTTCAATGATATGGTCTTGAGAAGTAAGCTCTAATCCTTGGCAAATGGTCTCTAATTTATGAATAGATCCCTTGTAAAGTGAATCATGAGGGCTTCTAAAAACTGCAGATGAATACATCATGGTTGAATCTAAAAATAATGAAAAAAAGTCATTACCCAAATCGTAATGCTTAGAAATATTGACTTGACTTCCTTTGACTGAATTTTGATTCAAATAATGAAGATATTTAAGGAGTGGCTTTAAAAAAAGATTGAATAAGCCTTCTAATCGATCCATCGTATTCTGATTGATGGCCATGATACGAATTAACTTTGTTAAATCACTGACACTCCAAAACTTTTGCATGAATGCTTCACTCACACCAATCGAACCACCAAAAGCTAAAGCCCCATAAAATCTCGGGTCATGAACTGTTAATGTGACGTTTAATTTGCCTTTTTTGCCAAATGAAAATTTCTTAGGCCCTTCCATAATAGCAATATGACCTATTTTAATTTTTCTTAATTGATTAAAAACAAGCCCTCTAGCAAGTCGATGTAAAATATTTTTCATAAGATATTAAGGGTGAGAAAAAAAAGGGATTCGTTTAAATTTTAAACGTAAAGCATTCCAATAAATAGCCATAATTGTTTTAAAAGTTTCTGGTGGAAACTTAAAGAGTAAATAATTAAGCGATTGATTGTTTAAAGGTTTTCTATGAAGTCTCATTGATGCATTAAAAATAAACTCTTTTTTATGCATATTATTCATAGAAACTACGATTTCCTCTCCTGGCTCATTAAATGACCATTCATACTGGATATCCATAGGCATAAAGGGTGATACATGAAAATTCTTTTGAAACTGAAAATATCTCATTGGTTGCTTTAATCCTCGGCAATCATGCACATAAGCGTGATTTTCATTCCATGGTGTATTGGTAATATGCGATACAATCACTTCTAATTTATTTTTTAAATTAAAACAATAATAAAAACTCACAGGATTAAAACAATAGCCAAAGTATCGAGGGCTTGTTAAAACAAATATTTTTCCATGATGTTTAAAATGAAGCTTTTTTTTAATTTCATCTTGTATTGATTTTTTTAAGCTATTTTTTGAATCTCCAAAATAATCTGATCTTAAAAAACATCCTAAATTTAAACGGTTATAGCTCCAAAATAGTTGATTTGAAAATGTTCTCACCAAATCATCAAGATCAAGATATAACATATGAACACGATATTGAAATGCATGCTTATTGGGTTTTGTCCTTGTATGATTTAAAGTACCCTCGTAGATTGCCTGCATTAGTGAAATCCATGTACGGCATTGAATTGTTGAATGGCATCTAGTGCACTTTTAACCCCATCTTCATGAAAGCCATTGCCCCAATATGCTCCTGCGAATGAAGTGCGATTCACACCTGAAATTAAATGGTACTTAGATTGCGCCTCAATACTTCGTAAACTATATTGTGGGTGAGCATAAGAAAGTGTTTTAATAATTTTCTTTTTATTGATTTTTTGCATTGGATTTAATGTCACTAAAAGGGGTGCTTCCGTTTTTAAATTCTGCAATATATTCATATTATAAGTAAGAGATGCAGGTGAATTGGCATTATCATCAATGTGATAATTCCATGCTGCCCAAGCAAGCTTTCTTTTGGGCATAAAGTGATCATCATAATGCAAGACCACTTCATTATCTGTATATGGAATCGCTTTTAAAATATTTTTTTCATGAAGGCCAGGACTTTTGATTAATTTGAAAGCTTCATCACTATGGCAAGCAAAAAATACCCAGTCAAATTTTTCTATGCGATCTTTATGATGAATAACAATATGATCTTTTTTTCTTTCTACATATTTTATGTTCTGATTGAGTTTGATTTTTTTTCTAAAAGGCTCGATCATCTTATTGACATAGTTAATTGAGCCCCCGGAGATTGTTAACCACTGCGGTCTGTCATTGATATTTAACATGCCATGATTATTAAAAAACTGTATAAAAAATTTTGCAGGAAATTCCATCATCGTTTTAATGTTAGATGACCAAATTGCTGAACCCATCGGCAAAATATAATATTTCATAAAGAAATCCGAGTAGCCTTCTCGTTTTAGATAATCACCTAAGCTAATCTCTTCATCGCTACTCAATAAGATGATTGAAGACTTATTAAATCGAATAATCTCACTAATCATTTTATAAAATCTAGGATTCATAAAATTCTTTCTTTGCGCAAAAAGCGCATTGAGACTAGTGCCGTTATATTCAAAATCTTTTTGGCTATCTTTGACACTAAAACTCATGGCACTATTTTCATAGGGCACTTTAAGTTCATGTAATAGCTTCAAAAAATTAGGGTATGTTTTCTTGTTAAATACAATAAATCCAGTGTCTACACTCACTTTTTGATTGAATATATCAATGTGATGTGTGTGTGAGTGACCTCCAATGCGATCATTAGATTCAAAGAGTGTAATCTGATGATGGGGGTTTAAATAATATGCAAGAGTATTGCCAGAGATGCCTGAGCCTATGATTGCGATCTTCATGGCTAGTGGTGGTGATGTTCTATTTTTTTGGATTCGCGAATATTATCAGAAACAGTGCGTATATCCCAAATGATCCCGATCATCGCTAAAAATTTTAAAACATAATAAGTGAGATCAATTTCCCACCAATAAAACCCTTGTCTCGCTGAACCAGGATAATGATGATGATTGTTATGCCACCCCTCACCAAACGTCAAAATGGCAATAATAAAATTATTTCGACTTGTATCTTTAGTTTCGTAACGTTTCTTTCCCCATTGATGAGCCACTGAATTGACTAAAAAAGTTGCGTGATAAAGCATGACTGTTGAAACTGAAAATCCCCATATCAATAACTGAAACCCATTCGTATTAAGTTGTGGCTCATATTGATGCAAATAATAGCCCACAAAAAATAAGCCAATAGATAATGTTAATGGCATGAGAAGATCGAATCGATCGATGATGCGCAATTCAGGAAATCTAATTAATTCACGTACAAATTTTGTATTAGTCACAAAATTAGACTTGGTCAAAAACCATCCCATATGACTCCAAAAAAAACCATGTTCTTGAGGTGAGTGTTTATCCTCTGGCGTATCGGAATGCATATGATGACCGCGATGATGTGCAGCCCACCACAAAGGACCTCTTTGCACTGCAGTAGCTCCAATCATCGCAAATAAAAATTGTACAAACCTCGAGGTTCTAAACGTTTTATGAGAAAAATAACGATGGTAAAAGCCTGTAATAGCAAACATGCGAATAGCGAAAAGAGTGATACATACCGTAAAAGCTGTCCAACTAAATCCAACGATAAAGATAAAAAAACAAGATAAATGAAGAAGAATAAAAGGGATGACTCGCATCCAATCAATTTCCTTGCCAGAAGTAATAGAGGCATACTTTTCCTCAAGAAAAGAATTATCAAACCAAAAAAATAATTTTTTAAAAAATGTATTCATGATTAATTTGAATGCTCAATCCAACGTATTTTTTTAATATCGTAGCCATCGATTTCAATTTTTTTTACTAATTGCTCTAAAGTCTTTTGCTCTATCTTTTTTTCACGTGACATAATCCAGACATAATCTCGATTATCTCTGGCAATAATTGTATTTTGGTAAGCTTCGTCTAAATAAACAATTTTATATTGCGCTTTGATTGGCCATATAAATTGCATACCCCATAGTGCATTACCTGAATCCTTTACAATAAATCCTTTGGGTTTATATGTCTTTAAAGGACCCGTGAGAGCCCCTTCATTAAAAGTGAAGGTAGTGCTAATCGTGCCATCCTGATTTAATTCATAAGACTCAATTGCATTAAACGCATTCTTTTCAATAAATGTTGGTATATGTCCGATGACATACCATGGGCCCATAAATTTTTGCAAATTAACTTCAGAAACAGTTTTAATTGGTGGTTGAGTCATACATCCATTCAGTAATAAAAAAAATGCTGTGAGTAAATAATGTTTAAATCGCATATTATGTCTTCCAAAATCGAGGAATGATTGTGTTCACTTTTTTCTGATAATCATCATACCCGTTAAATTTTTTGATGAGATTAGCCTCGAGAAGTGTCACACCTGAAAATCTTAATATTAAAAAAGTCATAAGCAGCGGTGCTATCAAATTAAAATGAATGCCGGTCACAAGAGTGGTGATAAAAAAGCCCCACCACACTAAAATTTCTCCAAAATAATTAGGGTGTCGGCTTAATTTCCATAGTCCTGATTGTAAAAGTTTTCCGCGATTTTTGATGTCATTCTTAAATTGCATTAATTGATAATCTGCAATTGATTCATAAATGATTCCACAGAGCGTGATTAAGAGTCCTAAACTATCTAACCAAGTGAGTGGGTGATCATTTTCTATAGCTATAAAAAGAATTGAGCCTACTATCCATGCAAGAATAGATTGAAAACCAAAAATAATATATGCACTTTTATATCTAAAATTAGGCTCATTATTTTGTCTAATTTTTAAATAACGTGCATCTTCTGATTTACCCCAATTTCTTATTGCAAGATAAACCGAAAGACGTAAGCCCCATAACAAGACTAAAAAAAGAATCAGAGTAGACCTTAATGATGGCGTAAACGCAGTATAAAAATAAAGTGCGTTGAGCACAAAAAATAAACTCCACATAATATCGACATGCGTCACATTATTTTTTTTAAGACTTAGTAACCAGCCTCCGTATGCAAACAATAAATTAATCAACAGAGCATGCAAAAATATCATGTGCGGAAACCATCCCATTTTTTAGCGATCACCAGAGAAAGCGGAGTTAGTATGGCCCATCCTAATCCCAATGCAATAACCGCATATGGCGTCATTAATTGAATCGCATTTAATTTTTCGGCGGCTATGTAAGCCAAGGGACCGCCTAAGAGGCCGAATAGAACTGCAAGGAACTTATAATGTTTTAACCAACTTAAAGACACATTTAGAGTGCTTGCAAATAAACCCCACAAAGCTACAATCCAAATGGGTACAATAGATTGTGAAAATTGGCTTTTGTACTCAATGAATCCAAAAGCTAATAAGCATTGATCAAACAAGGGTCCTAAAACCATCACAAAAAGAATTAACATAAATGCTTCTTTTTTATAGCGCGCCTGAAAGAGATGAATCACTAATATTAAAGCGACAGCTATCATCGATGGAAGTAATTTTTGATGAGCCGCTCCCCAAATCGCAATAAACCAGCCTAATTGAAAAAGTCCAAAGTTAATGAGTTTCATTTATTTTTTGGTTTCTCAAATTGATAGTGCGTCACCCACCACTCTTGTCCATTTTGATAGCCAAATAATTCGGCACAGGCCATATAAAAAATTCGCCAACGATTAAACCATTGCGTTGCATTTTTATTACCATAAGTTTTTTGAAGGATAGGGTAAACATCAAGTTTTGCTTGATCCATATTTTCTAGCCAAGCATTTGCCGTTTTTTCATAGTGCGTTCCATCCCAACACCATTTCTGTCTTAGTTTTAAATGTTCTTGAAAATGTAATGGCAAGTCATCGCTTGGCATCATGCCACCTGAAAAGAAAAACTTACTCATCCAATCATCTTGATCTTTTACTTCAAACGCATAGGGCGTATGTTGATGCACAAAAATATGCATAAAGAATTTCCCGCCTGGCTTTAGCCACTCATAAAGCATACGATAAAGCTTTCGATGGTTGCGCATATGCTCAAACATTTCAATCGAAACAATACGGTCAAAACTTTTGGGTATTTTAAAATTTTTAGGATTAAACCGATTCATATCGCATGTGATGACATGAATATTTTTAAGCTCCCTTTTCTTGGCTTCGCCTTCAATAAAAATTCTCTGGGAGTTTGAATTAGATACCGCAAAGATTCGACTCTTTGGATATTGTTGAGCCATAAAAAGAGTCAGTGAACCCCATCCACAACCTAATTCAAGAATCGTCTGGCCATTTTTTAAATCTGCATGAACTGCACTAATCTTCAGCGCATTCCATTCTGCATCATCTAGATTTTTTGTATTTTGATCCCAATAACAACTGCTATATTTTTTATGTTTACCCAAGCAAAAATCAAAAAAAGTAGATGGCACTTCATAGTGTTGCTTGTTTGCAAGGTGAGGGACTAATGCAATAGGTGATTGATCCATGGTCTCAAAAAAATCACTTTTTAAGGTTTGTGATCTCTCTGCATCTTTGTGACTAATTTCTTCAAGACGTTTCTTTAAAAGCTGTCTAATACCGAAACGAATTAGTGCGTCTGGAAGGTAACCTTTTTCTGCAAGTGATAAAGCTTGTTTTAACATATTGAAATATTGTGAATAAGATTTATTAAAAAATAAATCTTACTTTATCTTATCTAATTTATTCGAAATAACTTCTGCAAGGCTCGTATTTAATTGATTGACCTTTTTTTGAATATTTTGTAGGGTCACCAAATCTTTTTCGGATTCCGCTATTTCAGCAAGCCCCATCATAGCATCCACATGTCTCGGGTTTATTTTCTCAGCCTTAGAAAATGCCTCTTTTGCAGCTTTGAGATCTTTTTTGCCTTGCTCAGCTAAGCCTAAAAAATACCACGCATCAGGTGAACTAGCCTCTTCTTTAATCCACAAGTCTGAAATGGATTTAAGCGCATCCCACTCTTTATTTTGATATGGAATCACCACTTTCATAAAATTGGGTTTTTGTTCAAAAGGTAATGCCCAAAATGGCACATCCATAGTCTTAAGAGACTGAGTGTCAGGCTGACTCATTAACTGTTTAATCCATTCAACAGGCAAGCTATAGAAAAATCCTTGGGGTCCGGGGCTTTTAAATGTCGTAATGCCGACTAAATTATTTTTTTCATCAAATAATCCGCCGCCACTTGAACCCAATGAAAATGCCGCATCAGATCTGATGATGACACTATTATCCAAACGGTGAATCGCTTTCACTGACCCATAAGAGGGTTGTGGAACATTGCTTCCATTAGGAAAGCTCACGCTAAACACATCCTCTTCATACTGCAATGTTTTGCTGTCCCTTAAGGAAAAGGGCTTAAAAGGAAGTTCTTCAAATTTTAATAAACATAAATCATGTTTCCAGTCAGCTTTAAAGCCAATAGGTTTATAGGTATCATCAAATTTAGAAATATTAGCGCCTAAAGTATTCGCAATCACATGGCAATCTGTAGCTACATACTCTTTACTAACCACAACACCTGAACCAGTGCCGGAAGAGCCATCTGGCAAATCTACATTCACAGAAACAATAGAATTGTTGAGCTCTAGTAACTTTTCAAAAGATGGAATTGCATTGACTTGGCTTGAGATCAAAAACAAAAATAAACTTATAGCTTTTTTCATAGTCAATAGGACTTATCTATATCAATATCGTTCATACCGGCACTATAAAAAATCATGAAAAATGTCCTTGGAACAAATTTAGAAATCTGTAACCTTAACCCTATCACAGGATTTACAAGAAATGGATGCTGCGAAACAGGACCTGAAGATATTGGTCAGCATACGGTATGCGCTGAAGTCACCCAAGAATTTCTTCAGTTCTCCAAAATTCAAGGCAACGACTTAATGACACCAAAACCTGAATTTCATTTTAAAGGGCTGAAAGCGGGGGACCGCTGGTGTCTTTGTGCCAGTCGATGGCTTGAAGCGCTGGAAGATGGTGTTGCGCCACCTGTGATTTTAGAAGCGACTCACGAAAAAGCTTTGGATGTGATCAATCTTGCGGAACTCAAATATCATCAATTAAGGTAACTTATGGCTTACAACGCAAAAGAAATAGAAGAAAAATTAAAACTCAGATGTGCCACTTGGTCTTATATTTTCCCCTCTATTGAAAAGAAATTTTCGACTGCGCATTTTGATGAATCTATTCAGATTGCAAATGAAATTGCAAAAATTGCTAATCAATTAAATCATCATCCGGAGTTAATATTTAGGCATAACGCTCTCATTATTAAAACTCATACACATGACGCGTCAGGTATTACGGATAAGGACTTTGAGTTAGCCGAGCATATCGATCGGTTACTTTCAACTTAAATTGATTCTTTAAGCTTTTTTAAGTCTTCAATAATTTCTTGGCTATGTTTTGATGTATCTACGCTAAGATAAATTTTAGCAATCTTGCCTTGAGGGTTAATTAAGAAGGTATATCTTTTAGCTAGCTTGATCACTAAGAAATTGTTCAGCGCACCGTAACGATCTGCGACTTCTCCTGAAGCATCTGATAAAAGAGGAAAAGGTAAATTATATTTTTCTGCAAATTTCTTATGAGAAAAGCTATCATCAATACTCACACCAATGACTTTGGCACCTAAAGCCTCTAACGTTTTAAAATCATCTCTAAACTGACAAGCCTCTTTAGTACATCCAGGGGTATCATCCTTCGGATAAAAATATAGAACAGCCCATTTGCCTTTATAGTCATTTAGACTGACTTGATTGCCTTGGCTATCTGGAAGCGTAAAAGTAGGCGCATCATCACCTATCTTTAAAATAGGGGCTGCCATGACATTCACTCTAAACAAATAAAATGCTATAGCGAAGCAAATTAAGATAAATATTTTCATAAGCGTATTTTTAAACCTTTTTTTAACGAATCGTTTTAATGAGTTCTAAAAGTTTTGTACTCATTTTAATCAGTGTTTCTTTTAAGGCTTTAGCCTGTTCATCAATAATATACTGCTTCTTATCATCATCGTTTGATATTTGAAGGTCTTCAATATAAAAAAGTCGGCTATCAAGTTTCAACCATAAAATTAAAACCATCACTCTTTCTTGGTTCGGAAAAGACAATCTTTTAAGCCATTTTCTCGCAGATTCTTGAGAAATATGAAGTGAGGATTTTTTGCATTGCTTATTAAACTGTGTTGCAAAGTAAAGTGCAGAAATTTTCTTTGATTTGTATCTAAGCTTTAATGCTTTATTGAGTTCATCAGAAAATAATTTATGTGTATTCATAATTTAGCAAATTCAATAGTACATCTAATTCTCTGCCCCCCGGTTACATCTATAAGTTGCAATTATTGAGCGATTGCAACTTTCACTTCTAATTATGTCATCTAAGAATGACAGAATTATTTTTTAATTTAATGCATAGTAATTTTGTGAACAAACTTACAAAAATTGATAGTACCTTTGGAGCTGTATTAAGAAAAAAAAGGCTCTGTAAAAAGTTTACACAAGAAGCCTTATCCATTGAATCAGGACTTTCCCGCGCTTACATCAGTGAATTAGAAATGGGTCACAAGGACCCAAGTCTGTACACGATATTTAAATTATCTTCTGCTTTAAAAATCAAACCTTCCACGATTATCGACGAAGTCGAGCGTCAGATTTGATTTAAATTATTGCGGTGGTGCTGCAGGTGCTTTTCTGCCTGGCGCTGCTGGTGGTGTATAACCCGCAATGCGGCATTGAATACCCTCGATAAGTTTACCTTTGGCACCATGCTGAATGATGGTACATGTCTGTATAAGATTCTTGCTTTGTAATTCCGAAATTGTTTTTCTTAATTCTTTTAAATCAATGCCTG
>Ga0214921_10001378_pt1 | contig 41739 bp, 36 predicted proteins | sample LL1505_MetaG_FD_177992 | JGI IMG/M metagenome (GOLD analysis project Ga0214921, IMG submission 177992) | Freshwater microbial communities from Lake Lanier, Atlanta, Georgia, United States - LL-1505 | ecosystem: Environmental > Aquatic > Freshwater > Lake | place: USA: Georgia | collected...
TATTGGAACTATAGTGCTTACGCATCTGTGCATTGGCGGTATAACCAGAGGAAAGGTCAATAGCATTTCCGTTCGTATCGTTTGCACGAATAGTGAACGCGAAGTTCGCTCCTTGATCCATGTCGTAGTTGATTGATATTGCCATAATGCCTTCTTTGAGAAGTATTTAGTAAAATCCAATTACGGGGGTATTACAAGGAACAAGGTGCTTCCGAGAGAAAGATCACCGGTGAAATCAGTACCTGTCATATTGTAATTACGCAATGAAGCACCTCCCGATTGTGCGCTGTCATCCGCGTCCATAGTTATATACTTCCAACCAACATGAGTAGAACCTGTATCTAATGTACTTCTATTCCCACCAACACCGGTTGTGATTGCAGGAAGAGTACCAGGAGATACAATATTCGCAGTATAGGTAATTGATCCTTCAAATCCATATAGCGTGCTAGATAGACCAGTAGTACTATAGTTTTTGCTACTCATCCAGGTTCCGGTATTTAACCCGCCATAAACACTAGATGTATTTACTCCAAATTTTCCTCTACTTCCTTTAGCACTTATTATGCCATAGCCAGTCGCAACTGCATTGCTTGCAGCACTAACCGACACGCCAGTAGGAGCGGCAAGAGCAGATGGAACATCGTTTGTATTTGCACTAAATGACTGTGTGGTTACAGTTTGAGAACCAAAGTATGTGGCATTTCCTGTCACAAATGTGATTGATGCCATAGGACCGGAACCGCCTTCCCCGCTGCCCGATGAATAGGTTTTGGTTGCACTTAACCGTATGCACAGAATCTGCGAACCAGGCTCTATTACTACAAACGGAGAATGGGTTCTTTTGTCGTTTGGATCATATGGTGAAGTTTGTAATAAAGTTTTCCATAATCCTCCATGTCCAAACCCGACATTACCTGGAGTACTCGCCGTAGCAGTTGTTCTTCTAACTAAATTTGGTCCAGAAAAATCATAATTTCCTACTGCATCATACCTATCCCAACGGCGAAATGCAAATGTTACTTGCTTGAGATCAGGCTGACGAACCCCTCCCCAAATTGCATTCCAATTTCCATTGTTGCATAAACCATTAGTGGAAGAAGTAGTGGTGGTAGAAGAAGTTTGATCCACTAAAGTTATACCCATACTTCCATCATAAGATCCAACTGGAACCAATTCCACGACATAGGCACGGGGAGGCCAAACCTTTGTGGGTGTTCCCGAATTGTTCAGCCATATTTCTTTTGCTGCTTTGGCTGTTCCGTTATCGTTTACCCATGCTGCATGAATGAGTTCTTTTGTCCCATCATTATTTACCCATAATCCGTGTCTATCGCTGTTTGGTATTGGCATTTTAGAATTTCAATGATTAGAGGATTACACTACAAACCAAATAGAACCTGCGGTGGGGAAACTTGTTACTGATGCTGGAGCAGAGGTGCTTATGTAAGATCTTGGTGCTGCACCATTTGTCCATCCACCAGGTGCGATAGATGCCGTAGCAGTAATACCACCACCAATATAGAGTGAACCACCAATTCCTACACCACCCGCCACCACTAGTGCGCCTGTACCAGTTGAAGTGGATGGGGATGTACTGGCGAATGTAACACCATTAGAGACATTGAGATGACTAGAATTGATACCACCTACAACATCAAGTTTTGTAGTTGGAGAAACTGTACCAATACCGACATTTCCAGCAGCATCAATTCGCAATCGTTCTGTCGCATTTGTGCCAAATCTCAATGGGGTGTTTTCATAATTCCACATATATGCAGAATTGTCATTCCAATAACCAACCATCAATCCATCTGTTGCTAGACTTCCTGTATCGGCATTTGTATAGTGAGAAGCAGCAGCCGTACTCGTAGTGTCGGAATGAATATGAATAAATTTACCATTGGAATTTAATGTAGGAGTATCTGTACCGATACCGACATTACCATCCTTAAGAATAATCATTCTTTGTGCAAGAGTACCAGCAGAAGAAGTATAGAATGCTAGATTTCCTGCGCGATTGCTAGCAGATCCATCAGTCAATACTGCTCTTATTTCGGCAATTGGTCTACGATCAGACGATTGGTTGTGACCGAATCGCAACACACCACCGTTATTTGCAGCAAAATCGGCGTTTTCAATATTGAGAACAGGAGAGTTTCCGTACAAATTGAACAAACTATTTGGATTACTTGTTCCAATACCAATATCACCAGCATTAGTAATCCATAGACGCTGTGCATTATTAGTTATCAAAGCATGAGCATGATTTGAGAGTGTTCCGCTGTATGCTACACTACCCCCTTGGGATGGATATGCAAATACTTGCGAGATTGTTCCATCGTCCACTATAGCAGATGGTGTATCTGTTGGACTGCTAATGTGTAATTTACGGGTTGGATTACTTGTTCCAATACCCACATTACCAGCAGGATCAATCCGCATTCTCTCTGACGCAGTACCACCCTTTGTCGTAATGAATGTCATAAATGCATCTGCACCGTTAGACCACGAACCGAGTGTCATTACTCCACTAGTACTATCATAGTTCAGTAGACCGATAGTTTCTGTTGGTTTGGCAGGTGTTGATCCGGTCAACGAACTATATGTAAGTCCTTTGGGGAATTTTACAGTTCCTTGAGCATCAATTCGCATACGCTCTATACCACCACCAAGTTTGAATTGTATGGGACCGTTTTGGCTTCCGCTATACAACAGCAATCCACCACCACTTGAATCATTTTCTAGTGAAGTCATGTTGGCGTGACTGCCTGCATTGTTTCCATACAATGCAACATAACCGTTGGTAACATTGTTGTTTAGTGCAAGTCCTGCTAGTGCGCGTGTAGATGTTTGGTCTGTGTTGTAAACGGTGACAAATGTTCCAAAGTTGCCATTTCGTTGAACCGTAAGCGCACGACCTGTATATCCAGCCGCCCATGAAAGTGGCTGCGTACCAATACCGATGTTGCCAGCATTTCCAAGAACACCCGCAATTTCAACATTCTGCAAGGTCAGCGTGCTTCCTGCCAAAGCAACACTATCGCTTAGATCCTTGCGTAGATAACGAGTGTCGTGGTTGTGACCTGTCAGAATCAACGCATCGGCTTCTCGCTTTGCACGGATGATGTAGTTGGTAAACAATCCGCCATCGCCCGTAGCAGTTCCACCAGTCGCTCCTGCGGTCAGGCTGAAACCTTCGCCCCTTGCGCCATATGGAGCATATTCACCGAACGGAGCCTTGCCACGAAGATCAGGAGCGAAAAAGTAACTACCATCCTTTGGTGAAAGGATGTCTACAAGAACATTTGCACCAATATTACCGTCTACAGTTGAAAGACCAACTAAAGTAATTGTCGTTCCGTCTGCGGTTAATCCCGTATATGAATAGGTCTTGACAATATTTGGACTATCGGTACCAGTTCTCTTGATAACCCTTACTGCTCCTGCAAGTGATCCAAGACCCAATGATCCAAGATTTGCAGTTCCACGATCTGGACGAATTCGGATAAAAGTGTCATTATTGCTTGATGTTACAACACCGCGCATGGAATATGTGTAGCCAATTAGGTTGAACAGATCAACAAATCCTGATGCACCTGTTGCAGATAGAGCGCGACCATCACATGGCATCCAATTGTCATTATATTGAACATCGCTGACAGGAATTGATCCGCCAGAAAGCCCCATTGTCAATCCTGCAAGACCACCTGCATATGGCTGAATAACCCCAATTGGAATCATTCCGCGCATATAGACCTGATCTTGTGCGTATGGGAAGATTACATCGGCTTCATTACCATAAACAATTCCCGAACTGGCACCCAATGCAACGAACAATGGCTGATAGAGTTGCGATGAAGGTACATTTGTATTAGTTGTAAGACCACCCTTTACCATCCAGTCTAGGTAATAGGTTTGTCCCGTAATTGCTCTTCCGATACCAAGCAAGCCATTTGAAGCCAAATCCATGTAACCCTTCATGGTTACGGAGAATTCATTTGCGCTAATGACTCTATCAACTATACCAAATGCTTCTGTAGATGTGCTGTTTGCCTGTGCGCCTGTAATTGTTCCTGGAGTTCCACTAGCAGCACCTTGCATGATTACAGCAACTGCTTGACCTGTAGTAAGACCGTGACTTGCTTGTGTAAATCTACGCTTGATTTGTCCTGCATTATGGCGTTCAGCGTAAATCTCACCAATTTGATCGCTTACAGGGATTGTCCATGCACTTGCACCTGTGGTTGCATTTGCGCCATCAACCATGTCAACATTAGCAAAACGAATGAATGCATTTGCAGTAACTCCTGTATACTGCGAGGTTGCTCCTGCAATGATGTAGGCAACCGATGTGATTCCTGCCCCATTGTAGACATTGAGGTTGACATTGCTAGAGTTGGTGTCTTTAACAATACCAAAGTAAGGATTTAATCCGTTTTCGGTGAGCCATAGACGAGTTGAGGTAGATCCTGCTGCTTCAAAGATAAAAGTATTTGCTGTGGTTCCTGATGTTACAAAATCTCTGGCTATAAACTTGGAATTTACAAGTGCATTTGATGCAGATTTGGCACCATAATTTGTATTGATTGTCCAGTACGAATTTGCAGAATTTACTGCATTATAATCCCACACAAACTCTTTATTTGGAATTCCACCAGTCATTGCAATAACCACGCCGCTTTTACTCAATGTACCATCACTAGAAAAGGCACCCGCTGTTGATCCACTACCTGTAGTAGCCAAATATACAAATTGCGAAGCAATGCTTAATTGTCCTACTGTTGTGCTTGCCGCAGCACCAACAACAGTAAGCGCACCCTTTACTCTTAAATCGCCCCAAAAGTCTAGAGTGGGCATATAAATTTCGCGGGGAAGCATATTTCTGGCTTGGACTTTCTTTGTCGTACCGGAAGCCCCTTGAGTTGTATCACTCAAATCTTGAACCACAAACCAATCATATGCGTTGACTTCAGACGCTAGTATATTTGCTCCGCCGGTAACGGTATAGGCTTGGTTTCCTGTGAGCGTATATGCATCTCCGCTGATGCTTGAAATGTCAAGACCAACAACTCCCGTCCAAGGCTTTGCAGATCCACCACCTACACCTACACCATATCCTGCATTTACATTGACATACTTGACACCATTATATGCGGTGCCTGTAAGTCCATATGTAACATTTGTTCCTGCTCCATCATCAATGTCATAGATGTTGACGGGATTGAGTGCGTCAACCATTTCATTTGTCTTGGCAAACCAAGTTTGAAAAGTGTCTGTTAGTTGAATCTTTTGGACATCAATGACATTACCGGTGAGTGGCATTAGCGGTTCTCCTGCCGTTCAAGGAGTTGTCGGACAAGATCCTTCAACTCTGATACTTCTTGCTTCAGCGTATTTATCTGTGAATTTTGAGACTCCATTTCGGCTTTTCGTCTTTCGTAAGCCTGAATGTCCTCTCGGTTGGTAAACAGCAAGGCACGGGAGTTTGAATCCCGTACCATGTGTGGCTCTCCCTTGACCCGTTGGTGACTCATGCTGCCGTGATTCTCAAGTTCTTGAACTTTGGAACGATGGTTGGATTCGTAGATGCCATGACGATCTTGATTGCAAAGACTCTGAACTTGGGCTGACCTGTCAATCTAAATGCCATCTCCTGATAACCGCCAACGGTGGTATTGGAATAGGTATTTGCAGCAGTCAATTCGGTATATCCACGAAGATCAAACGGCAGACCTGTTCCGTTTTCGGGAGACATACGAGCATATACCTTGAAAGTTGTTTCTTGTGGATAGGATGCAAGCAGTTCAACCCTCAAGTTGGTTGCCTCCATGCCAGGTTCAAGAACAACACGCTTAGTAATATAACGAGCAGTTGCCTTTACAGTCGCTCCAAGTTGTGTAGAACTTGTTTCGTTTGTAGATCCTGCAAGACTTACATCTGCAATCTTATTTTCAATAATATTCGCATTTGCGCGATCCATATCAATAACTGGCGACACATACGGATCAGATGTAGACATAGTGAAAGTCAATGTAGTGAACCCGTTATTTGCTCCTGTGAATGTAGTTGTAGATGTAGTTGATGTTTTGTTCAGATTCACAGAAGATCCAACAAGTCCAGATTCTGTCGTAGACAATGTGGTATTGGAAGGAACAATATTTGGAACATTGTAGCGAACTGCATGAGCATTCAAAATTCCGCTGCCATAGAATGCGGCTCCTGCTGCGCCTAGAGTGAAGGAAGCAGATGAACTAAAATTGCAAATATGGAGGAGGAATTTTGCATCTTCCGTATCAGTCTTTTGAACACCTGTAGAAGTCTGATTCTTGAATAGGCTTCTCGCGTAGGGCTGCTTGCTTGCGCGAACAGTAGATTCTGTTGAAGTTTGCTTCAAGACATCCATACCAACTTGCGAAGTGAAGATTTCAAAGTTATTGCTTGGAGTTACAAGCGAGAAAGCATATTCGCCTGGAGCAAGATATACCGGACTTGTGAATGTAAAGTCGGTTCCTGCCGATGCGTCAGTAGAAGTAGTAATTGCAGATGAAAGAATAGTTGAATCGGAAAGCGGGATAAACTTTGAAGGATGTGGATATCCGTTTATAACAGGACGCAATACCATAGAGATTGGTGTATTGCTATTAGAATCCTTGCTCTTGAAGTAAAGTGTAACCTTCTTTGCAAAAATGCCCGATGGATAGATTGCGGGATCAATGTAGAAACTCTGCGACAGCGGATCGGTAAATCCAAGCAATTTGGTGAATCCAGAACGCTGAACATCCTTACTGAAGATATTTGTGACTACTTTCTCCGAACGAACGCTTTCTCTGCGTGTCTGAACTGTTCGTGTGGTAATGATTCCATCCTTGACATTACCCCATATTCCTTGCGCGGGGAAGATGTAATCCGCCGCCGTAGTTGTAGATGTCAAATCATTGGTTGCACTATCAGTAAGACGAATATTCTTCTTTCCTGCGGCAAATGCGGCAAGAGGAATGGTGAAGTTTACCGATGCGTTTCCTGCTACATCTGAAGTAATTCCTCCACCACCGCTAGCAGGAGTAAGTCCAATTCCATCTACGAACAAGTAAAGACCCGTATTTGGACGAAGATTGCTTGCCGATAGACCTACCGCAATGCTTCTTGCATACGGTATAATGTCCGATTTAACCTGCAAATCGCCAATATTGCTAACCAAGGAATTTGGAAGAATTTGATTATTTGCCGATGGCTGTGTAAGACGCGATCCGGCAGAAGACACAAAGATGCTTCTTGATGGATCGGAATTTATGGCAGAAGTTGAGATATTGTTTCTAGCAATACCAGACCAATTGGATTCCCAATCGTTCCATTGACTGCCAAAGCCTTTTGCTTCGCCTGGACCGGTTCCTGCCGCGACTCCAAAGAGCCAAGCATCGTTTTCACCTTCGGTATTGATGCGAACAACGGGTGCTGTTGTATCGTCATACCAGAAATCACTTGATGGAGTTGATCGCATGAATCCGAGATAGTTGAATACTCCTGCGGGATTTACATTCAAAGATGAGGTAGCAAGAGGTTGATTGATAAGAGGGGTTGTGATATAACCAAGGGTGTAAATCCCATCGGAAGAACCCGAAACAGAAGAAGCAGAAACTTGATTCAGACGGTATACGCGGTTTCTGAACGATGGACGCATTTCTGCATTTTCAAAATCAATTGCAGCAGCATACATGGGATCTTGTACATCGCTTACTGCATGACCACGGAAGCCATCAACAAGAATTCCCTTCTTTGGAATTTCAAGACCAGCACTATCCAAGATTGGAGAGTTTCTGACTTGCTGCTCAAGGATGTTGAGATTGCTGTAGTATTCTACATTGTCAAGACGATCTTCAAGATTGGCAATGTCTTGCATTGTGTATCGCTTGTTCTCAACGCGCTTAATTTGTACATCATCTTTAGTTGTTGTATATCCGTTTAAGGTGACTGTATAAAGAGTCATCGCATCTGGATTGTCTTCGGGTGGCTGAGGGTTTACTGAAGGAATACCTGTCAAAACCTTGAAGTTGCGGTCACGCCCCAAGACAATCTTGTCGGTTCTTGGGAGATATGCACTATAAGTAAATTTATTATCGTTAGATACGGATGGAGACTGAGCAGGAAGGACATATCCACTAAAAGTTCCATCATTCTGACGAACGGGTCGGAAATCAAGAACATCCGATAGTCTATACGAGCGACCGGTTGTTGGGCTAATGTAGACAGGAATATCCTTGTAATCTACCGATTGACTCAAATACGAATCAACCGTGAATGGACCGGTTGCAGAAGAAGCATTTGCTTGGCTATGAACAAACCGAGTGAGGGTAATGTCAAAGTTTCCGGTGACTCCTGTACTGGTTCCTGGATTTACGGAAGATGACAATATCAACCGAGACCAATCATAGTAATTGTCTCTTTGTCCATTATCAAGTGTAAAATAGTTTAACAACTGTGTATTTGATGTTCCGTTTAATGTTCCTGTGATAGAAGAAACGCTAACAACATCAACATAGGAAGTTGCTCCCTTGCCGACATATAGGAAATTCTTACCCAAAGAATCAACTTGGAAAGATCCAGTAACCGCCGAAAGAGTCTCGGTTACAAGAGTTTTGTTTCTACGAATTACAGATGACCCAACAGATGACCCAATATCAGTCGTAGATATAACATAAACATTTTGATTCGCTGCATTTGCTGTCAGAGTAAATTGCGAGGATGAAGCAAAACTTGCAGTAAATCCTACGGGCGCACCTGTTGTAGACAGTACAAAGAAATCAACTGTAGGATTGGTAGTTGTAAACGGTGCAGATGTCGCAATAGCATATGTGTGATTTCCGTTGTTAGTAGCAATGCTTCCGCCCGCACCGTTTGCTCCAATTGCCACTTTGTAAATATTAAGGATTGCATAATTTACTCCGCTAACAGTACTTACTCTATCTCCCTTTGGAAGAGTAAAGAGCAATCCGCTGTCATTTACATCCCCAAGTACACCAGTAGCACCGTTCCAGTTGATATTGAATGCTTGTTGTGCAGTTGCGCCACCTTGTATTGCATTTGCTGCCATGAAGATTCTTGTTGGAGCAGTCAGAGAATATGAACCTGTCAATGCAATGTCATAGATATAAGCCTTGTAGTTACTGCTTCCTACTGTTCCTTGTGGAACCAAAGCACGAATTTTTGCAGTTCCAATGTTATTAAAGGTGGCACCAACTGCACCATCAGACAGGAAAACAGTTGGATTTGTTGATAAATCAAATCCAGTAAGACTATTTGCAGATCCACCTGGAGTTACCAACAGAGAAGGACCAATACTACCAATTGAGCGTTGATCCGTATATGTTGCCGTTGACGCTGCTCCTCTTGCTCTTGGCAAAGTAAGAACAGTTGTTCCTTGAGTCTCAAATTCATATCCAAAGATATATGCTTTGCCCTGACCAAGTTCGGCAGAAAGAGTTGCCCCTGCTGCGCCACCAACAACATTACGATAAGTCATGTTGAGATCAAATGGCTCAACTGTATAATTACCACTTTCATCGTAAGTACGCCGAGCGAGAGTATCTTCAATTACGGCATACTGCGGATATAATTCCTTCTTTACTGTTTGACCATTGACAATACGAATGATCTCCGTAAAATCGCCACGGGCAAAGTTGGTTGTTGTGGTAACCGCAGTTGGATCAAATCCGTATTGAGTTAGTGTAAGATCAAGTTTAAACCGATCTGCGCCTGGTGCAGCATAGTTGTAGTAACCAAACGCAGGATCATTTAGAGTCTCGTCATCGGTCGCAGTCACAAACGATGGATTTGTTGCAAATCCAATTCTTGTAGTTGGATTGTTGTGAACTCTGTATTGTGCGCCTGTTGCTCCTGTTACGCTATATGCACCGATCATCTGTGCATCGTGCATCACAAAGTAACCATCTATGAAGCGAACACCAGAATTCACCGAGATGACTGCGGAATCACCGAGAGCAGATACGGTGCTGTTACCAGAAAGTGAGAATGAAACTGAGTTTGTTCCTGCGGTTCCTGAAATCGTGGTATTGGTTGTCAGACCTGAACCACCACCGACATAATCAAAATAGACAATACCAAATGGATCTATTGTGGACGAAGAAAGACCCGCCTCTGCATGGACAATTCTAGCCTGTGCAGAACCAACTGCTCCAACTACTGCACCAACAAGACCTGTTACACTAGATACGCCAGATAGACCTGTGATGCGACCGTAACGGAGATAGTTTTCCGTGATTTGACCATCAAGGACAACCGATCCATTTTCAAAGATGTTGGAACCAAATCGTTCAATTTGGTTCTGTAGAATGGTCTGCAACTGCGTGACTTCACGCGCCTGTAGTGCATAGCCAGGCTTGAACATGATGCGGAGGAACTTCTTGTCCTCATTGAAGTCATCATAATACGGATCTACATTGAATAGCGTGGGGTCGTATGACATTTATTCCTCCGATCAAAACTCAATGACGAGTTTGATCTCTTCCTCTTGGCTGTCCGAACGAAGAACAGGTCTCATGTTCTGTATGTATTGCACTTGCCCTGACCGATATTTGAGATCGGGGCTTTGACTGATTACGCTGACCAAGGCACTTGCATTGGCTCCTGCGGTATTTGTGTAAAGTATAGTATTTCCTGCCGCAATTGAACCTGTAGTAAAGATCACCGACAGATCGCCAGTTGCACCAGAAGTATTCCAATTGATTGCCTTACCAACAGCGACTTGCGAGGAGCCGCTATAACCATAAACGGTATTATCTAATGTAAAGGAGTTGGTTGTGAATGTGTCTCCTCCTGCGGGATTCAGGACGAACTTGTAGACTTGGCTGTAGGCAGTAGGAATACCTTCAACAACTTTAGTCTTTTCTACAATCTTGGCTAGTCCTGTCAGACCCGAATAGAACACCATATAACGATCTCTTACGCCAACAGTCTCTCCAATATTAAAAGTTCCATAAGCATTCTCTAGGTAAATCTTACCTTGATTGTTGAGACCCGCTGCTGCATCCCAACGATAGATTCTTCCATTTGATCCCGAGAACTCAATATTCTGCGAGGCATTGCCAACTCCGACTGTATTCATGCCTTGTGGGAAGATATTTGAGGCAGAAGAGAAGGTGGTAGCAGTTGTTGGAGTGACTGTCAGAACAAGAAGATCCCGTCCTTCCGTGCCTGCGCGTGTGCGCGAAGAAACATCAAACACATCCAAAGTTGAACCGATGACAGCACCCTGTACGGCAGAAGTAAAGGTTCCTGATACATTGTTGACAACTAATTCCGAAGTTCCTGTATATCCTGTCAGTCCTTGTCTCCAAGAAACAACAGTACCAGTAGCCCCACCATAGGTTCCTGTTGTGGATTGATTTACAATTGAACCAACTGTAAATGATGCAGCATTTCCTGCCTGAACAGTTGAGATTCTGACTTGAGGATTGGCTAGATCTGGATTCTTGATGATTCCAAACTGACGGAACTCGTTTTGAGTTGTGATCTTGCCGCCTTCACCGCCGCTGTACTTTTTTACAATCATCAGTCCATTTGCGCCTAGTTCGGCAACAGGGTTTGAGCCGTGACCTCCTTGAGGGGAGACAATTGGAGTGGCAACATTTGCAAAGTTGGTGATGAGAGAGGCAGGAGTATTGGAGGCAAATGTCAATCCGGCAATTACCTTCAGATTGGCAAAAGTATAATTCATTCCCGTATCGGTCATTTCAAAGGAATCAACATAACGATAGTTGCCCGTTGCAGAAGAGTCAAAACTGACTGTTATATCAGCAACCGTTCGCAGAGGATCAAGCGTATTGTTTTTTGCTTTTCCATCGCCTTCTAGCGTGACATTTGGCACAATGGAGAACGAAGACACCGAACCCAAGAGACCAACGGTGAAAGGATTGGTGACTTCAATCGTAGCATAGTTTGCACTCGCACCTTGAGGAGTGTATGTACTAATGATGCGCCGTTGTCCCTGACCTTGACCCGAATCAATTGACAGCACCATGTTGTTGTAGTAACCGCTGATTGGTGCAAGATTGATTGAATACAAGTTTGCAGTCAATCCACCCGCAGCAACATCAGCAACTATGAGATTGGTAGTTGACGAGAATACACAACGGTCAGAGATCAGATAGTTGGCGTATTCGGGGAGGAAGTAGATGAAGACCACTTCACCATCAACTGCTGCATTCTGAACCGCAAACTGCAAATACCGCTCATTATTGATGCCGAGAGTTTCAAGATTCTCTACAGGCATATAACCTGGACGCAGAGTTCCGCTTGTCTTCAGCGAACCCTTGAGAAGGAATTTGCGGCGACTTTCCGTGATGGAGTACATATACTTCCAACGATATCCATCAGAAAGAGTCTTGACATCGGTGTCGGTGTGAGTGGGAGCAATTGTTGAAGGTGCATTGTAGTTGTTGTGAATGCACTTATAGACCCGCTCATCATCTACCAAGACATAGAAGATGTATGGATTGTCGCGGTTGAAAAGATCAACCGTAGGACGATATGGCTGATAGACCGCCCCAATCGTCCAATCGTAGCGAGGTACAACGATGCAAATGTCATCCATCGTAATGCGCTTATGAGCAAGAGCGTTCTGCCAAAACTCAATTTCAGTCTGCTCGGTATCTGTGGCAGCGGGTGGCAGATTGTCAATTTCCCCTGCGGATGAGATCCAAGGAAGAGGCTTACCGATGGAGAGGAACCACTTGTCCGTGGACAGGCTATCAAACATCATAGCGAAACGATCTATGAAGGTTTGTTTGAAATTCTGACGGAACTTGTCGCAGACATTAGCCATTTAAGAGTCCTTTTTGGGGTATTTATGATGAAAAATCAAGGCATTCCTTCTACCATTACTCCAACACCATTGCCTCTACATTGCACAGGAATACACATACCCGAGTCAGGATGCTCACTTGCGTATTTTTTAATAGCCTCACACCAACCTGGTGGCGGCGAACCGTCCTTCCATTCGGGTGTCCAAGTACATGGTTTAGCCAACACATGATTTGAAAATGAGAGAACATAGACACCATCGCAGTAACGATGTTCTTCTACAGTTATCGTACATACCTCTGTACCAACGAGGACACGATAACTGCAAATTTTAGTTCCGCTAGTGGTGTTGCATCCAATTACTACCATACCTTTTCGGAGACCTACCTGTGGATCAGTCGGATCTCTTGGTACGCTTGGATCATATATCGGCAGGTCTTCATAACCTCCTGGTTCGTATTCGCCTTCTGATGATCCATCTGTGTTGTATCCAATATTTTCCAATGTTACTGCCGTGCCTCCTGGGCATATTATGGACACCAATCTAGTATGAGATTTATCACATATGAATTGTTCTTTAACATAACCACCAGGATTTGTGATAGGGTCAAATGGGCGATATATCTCGCCATTATCCGCATAAATTTCCCCATTTGGTCCTTTTGGCGTTAAGGTATACCCGCAGTCACAAGGAGGCAATTCGCCTAGACACTCTTCAGGTGTAAACTCATTACGCGCATTGGTGACACCAAGACCAAATCCAGTAGATATTGCCAATGGTTGACCATCAATTAAAGTGTTTTCAAGGAAATCGGAGAAATCAGAATAATTATGACCAGTTCCATTTTGACCAGTTATGGTTACACTATGACCACTCAAACTAAACAATGTATCTAATATTTCGGAAATATTGGTATCTGTACTGTACTGTGTGAGTACTTTGTATGGCTGGTTTCCAATCATTATGTCCCCACTAGCAGGAAGTCCATATGCTTCGCGTACATCTGCCGATTTTGGAGGTGATGATTTGACCATATTGAATTTTGATGGTGAATACCCAAGTTCTGTTACTGCGGATATTGCTTCATATTCTCCTTTCTCAAAAGGAGTCTGTGCATTCACCAATGTTCGTGCATTCAATTGCGCCGACTTCAATGCAGTAGCATAGTTTGCTCTTGCGGTTTTAACTCCTTCAGGCGAAGAATCGTTATTCAACGCCGCATAATACGCATCCCGAATTGTTGCCAAGTTCGCTTCAATTGCCGCTTTGATTTGGTTGATGTTATTTGCCATTTTAATCCTTATTTCGGAATGCGTAATATTTCAGTTCACAATCCTGGAACAGAGTCGTCAAGACCTTGGGCTGTTGATGGCGTTGATGGTCTGAATGGTTCTATGCCAGGACTATTTCCACCATTTTTGCACGGTGGATGTTCAAGATTGCGATCCGTGATATAGTCATCAATACCATTGGGTGCATCTGCAATATCAACTCCACCGAATCCATATGGTCTCATTCCTCTATCTGGATCCCAATAGAACGGTCCAAAGAAGGGATCCCATCCTCTTCCGTGGTAAGGATGACCATCGGCATCTCTTCCTGCTGGAACATTTGTCTTTCTCCAACCGCGTTGCGGAGGTATTTTGTTAAACTGGAATGGTGCTGATGGATTATCACTTGGTACATTGTATGGATTTGTCTGCGTTTCGTACCATCCTGGTGGGTTTACGAATGGATTGCCCCATGAAGGCAATTGTGGAATTGGTTGTTGGAAAGTATAAGGACTTGGTTTGTATGTTCCATCTTCCTGCTTGTCAAAGCAAACAGGAACTCCATAACAAGGAACAAATGTTGTCCATCCATCGTCAGGATGGGCATATCCGTCAAAGCCCCAATCATCGGGACTTGACTGTGGAAGTTTGAATCGCCATGTAATTATAGGCTTACGAGTTATTGGATCTATTTCTATAGTACGAATCCACCAACGACCATCATGGTTATAGATTTCACTACCATCATCGTCATTTACATAAATTGGTTGCAGATCCTTTGGTGGAATATCTGTGGGTAGATAATGATTTGGACCACCCAAGGGCAAATATCCTGGCATAGTTGGGGTTAGCGGCTCGTCTTTAGGGAAAGCGAACGGCTGTGAGCCAGGTTTCCAGAATGTCTTCAACCCAAGAGGATCGCATTCTTCGCTGTATTTGAATACGGGCATCGTATCGTCTTTGCCCAATTGCCAGAACCAAAGATCGCGCTCTTTGATTCTATCATCCCAATACATTTTCCAAATGTCGGGATCATCTCCAATATCCGGTAGCCCTCCGCTAGGAACTCCTGTTGCCAAAGTAGTTCCGAATCTATACGATGGAGTTGTCTGATCTTCAGTTGATCCGGTAAAGCCCAATACATTGGTGCAATCCGTTAGACTGTTAGTTGCAGATGGAAGCGATGCATACTTGTGAGTAAATGCTATGCTTATCTCCGAGCCAGGTATTACCTTGCCATAGTAGTTCAGCATTCTGAAAGTGACGGTGTATGCCTTGCCAGCCGTACCGTCCGATGTGAATCCAGAGATCTTAAACTGACCGTAGTTGGTTCCGCTCTTCCATTTCATAGCCTCGGGACGATAACGATACAACTTTCGCCCATCGCTGACTTCAACTTCCATCTGATCCGTGATCCAATATTCCATGTTGTTTGAATTCACGATGGTATAATTGAAAATAATTGTGCCGTTAGAGTAGACGGTGCTATTCACAAAATCTGCGCAATAAGTCAACTTTACCTGCGGAATGAGAGGTTGAATAATCAACTCATTTTTACAATCAAACTGCAATCCGACTTTACGATTCAAGAATGCCTCTGCTGTGATCTTACGGAACTCTGAACTTGTGGAGTAATTGAGCAATGCATGACGGCTTCCTGCGGCTGTCAGACTTCTTGCCCAATTCTGACGATTTGCAGTTGATCCTTCTGCCCACTCTGCCCAATATCCTGCTGACCCTGTTCCCCCACCAAGGAAATCGCCATATTGGGAACCAAGGATACGAGCAGCATATGGTTGTTCTTCTGTAGCAAGCGAGATATTTGGATTCTCGTTGATTGTGAAGTAGGGATAACCATATGTGGTATTCACTACGGCATTAGCCGTATAGCCACCTTCAGAAGGCAAGGCAGGATAGATGCCTTCCGAAGAGGTGCCAATTTTCAAGTTCCAAGAGTGATTTGATGCGGGGATGATATTGTTTGTCCAACGCTTGTAAAGATATGCTTCTACTGTCTCGCGCTCCTGCTTGGTGAGTGCGCGGTCATAGACAAGGACTTCGTGAACAACACCATTGAAGAAGTTCTGACCAAGACCAATTGTCAGTCGCTGACTTCCCGTGATTCCCTTGAGATTACCAATTGCAGTTCCTGCTTCGGTTCCATTGATAGTCAGGAAATTCTTGCCTTGACTGTAGATCTTGTTGACAACAAAGTTCTTGAGATAAAGCGACTCGGTTGTTACAAGACTACTGTTAAAGTATTTTGAACCGCCCTGAACGGAAGGGGACATCCATACCCGAATGACATCGCCTGTCTTGATATCTTTTGCGGATACGGTATGTGTTTGATATTGGTTATATGACCAACTATTTGCCGCAAATCCATTGCTCATAGAACGAGAGTTCCATTCAGCAATCTGATTAGGAACATCTACTTGAGAAAGAGATGTGGACTCTATAACTTGATCGTTTTGAGTCAGTATCGCTCTCCAAGGAGTAGAAAGACTATCCGTCTTCATGTCCATGCTGAAATTGAATGAGCCATCTTCAGTTGCGACAAATTCTGCCATCTTCTGATAGCGATAGTATTTTGCATCGGGCTGGTCGTTGTTACTCTTCTTATCAAACTTCTTGACTTCTGTAAAATAGGAATAGGCTGCGGCAGTCAAGGAAGGATCGCTCTCCGCAAAGATTGAGGAAACTACAGATGTATTTGTGTTTCCTGCGGTCACAGTAGAAAGGGTGTCTTTGAATGCGGAGTAAACTACAGAACTATTATTGTTTATTCTTGCAAATCTACCTGCGGTGGGAATAGTATGGGTAGCCGAATAATATTCATCTCCGTTAATATCGGCAAGAAACAAATTGTCTATTCCTGCGTGATTGCCCATTCCATAATAAGAGGCAATTCTTGGATTTACTATAGCACTATCTACTATGTTTCTGCTGTAATCAACGCATACGGAATAGTCTTGATAATATTGACCTGTTGGCGCGGAAGTTGCGCCTATCCCCTGCCCCCGCATCATACCAGCAACTAATGCGTTTCTTTGACTTGTGGCAACATCGGTATCGGGCAAGGGTCTTGGCGTGAATGCAACAAACAGGCTTCTTTGATTCAAGGCTGCGGTCAAACTTGGTGTAGTGAGAACCGATCCAAAGGTTCCCGAAGAACCTGTAAGGAGCAATCCGCCCATATCGGATACAGTTGGATAGCGGTTTTGCAAACTTGCGCTTGCAGTAAATCCGTTGCCACTTGAATCTGCCCACGCACCCACGGTCGCGCCTACCGCGCCCGTGAGGGTCTTTCCATCAAGCCAGATCTTGAGACCAGTTATTCCCTTGGGTGTGAAAGCGACTTGATAGTGAGCAGAGGTCAGACCTGTAAGACCTGTCGGGTTGCCTCCCGCACCGGTGATGGTGGCATCATCAATACTAGGCATATATGGCAATGATCTTCCATTGAAGAACAGACTGCCCATATCTCTATATGTGTAAAGAGTGTAGGGGGCATAGTTACCAATTGCATTGAGATCGGTTCTCTTTGCTACGGTATCTGTTGCAATTGTTTCCGCTGCACAGCGATTGACTACAACCTTGCCAAACATACCCATTCCCGCAGGGTGAATGAGTCGGCGCAGGATATCCTTGTAGCGATCAATGACTACTTCAGTCAGTAGCACATAGGAGAAGTTCTGATAGTAATGGTTGTCCTGCATCACCTTGTTGGTGGAAAGGCGACCATCATTGTTGGAATAGTAACCTGGATAGGTGCAGAGAGTGCCAAGTGTGGTTGAAACTGCACCACCCGAACCAAAGGCAGAGTCAAAGGTTGTCAGCGGAGAGATTTCATAACCAATACCGAAGTTGTCAATACGAGTCTTTAGAATACCACCGTTGCCATCCACATCTATGATTGTTGCGATTGCGCCTTGACCGGTGTCATTGGTTGCGGCAACTGAAAGCGGAGCAATTCCTTCGGTCTTGAGATAAGGAGTAATTGCTCCCTCACTTACCTGTGCGCCCCAAACATAGATGGATGAATTCGTACCACTATAGGGGAATAGACCGTATAAGCAATATGAATTTGCTGGAGCATTGTTGATTGTGAGAGTCATTGTAACACGCGCCCAACCATTACCTACATTTGTTATTGTGTATGAATGACCTGTGTGGGTGGCTGTGCTTGTACCCCCATTCTGATAGTTTAAAGTTGAGTTACCATTCAATTGAGCGGGAGTTGAACCCACCTGTGCCTTGAATGAATAAAATGATCCTCTCCAACCAGGGTCTCCTCCGACTGTTGTTTGCATCCACAATGCAATATCACAGTTACTTGCATCTACGGCTTTTATGTAGACACTATATGTTATGGTCTTTGAAGAACCATTCAAAACAATGTTAGGATTTTGGTAACAGTAATTGTTACCTGCGGCACCACTTGATATCAGTTTTGTCGCAGTATTGGAGCCATCCGGTGCTATAATTGAGTTTAACTGTGAGGTAGATGTACCAGAATGAACCCATGCTTTTGATGCATCTGCAATCGCATTGCTCCACTTCAGCAAATTCTGCTTGTATGGTGTGATGCTTGGCTGAAAGAAGATGCGGTCGCCCTTGCGGTAGTTTGATCCCTGTGAGGATATGGAAACAGTAGAAACAACAGGATATATTCGTGTCTCTTGTCGCAAGACTCCGCTATTGTCTTCAAACTCAATACCAGCATAGTTGTTCAAGATACCGATATTTGCTTGGAATCTGCCGTTGATGTTGGTGAGATACAGTTCTGCAACTTGACGGCTTCCGATTTGGTAGGTGCTGACATCAATGACTCTGCCGCTTGCAATAACCGATCCATCGGTAGACCGCTGAACCACGGTCTTTCCACGAGCCTCAAAGATCTTTGATCCTAAATCATTTGAACAGCGAATGGAATACTTCTGAATCCACTTACCATCGGACAGCCGAAGGATGTCACGGGAAGGATAATAGAACTCTACAGCCGCATCGTAGAGAACACGAAACAGGAACTCATAGGTCTTTTCGGTTCCCTTGTTGCGATAGAATTCCTTGATGTTCTTGATGAGTTGACGAGCATCAACTGAATTGCCCTCGGCATTTACTGCAAACTCTTCGGGGAATCCTAGAAGGTATTCTTTCTTGAATGCAGCAACAAACTCCTCAATTGTCTTGTCTACATCTGCAAGACCGTCCAAGGCAGCAGGAGTACGGACATATCCCTGATCGGCTTGCTGATCCAACCACTCATAATATGCCTGAACGAATGCGACCATTGTCGGATGGTCGGTCTGAACGAATTCAGGCAGACGATGAGCAATTATTGGGGATTGATTTTTGTCGTTTCCTGTTGCCATGACCTATTATCTATTAGATGGGAACGCACTTGAAGTTTGCCGTCTTTCGGTTCTGAACGAGTCGGGAACCACGGTGATGTTGCTGTTTTCCTTGTCAACAACCAATATCTGATTGCGGCGAGTGAAGATGTCCTTGTTCAGAGGGATGATGGTCAGAGCAATTTCCGTGCTATCGGCAGGAAGGATGTAGGTAGGATTGAAATCCGTAAGGCTAATTACTCCATTGGAATAATTGAGGGTTCCTGCTCTTTCAACCAAAGTGATCTTTTCTGAGCCTACCAACTTGTAGATACGAATGTTTCCATAGCCATCGTCTTCCATATAGGCATCAACTTCGGTAACTCCATCGGTATCCAAATGTCCAAATGCGCTACTTGACAATACAGCAGGATAGCCATCAACAGGATGGTATACCTCGTTGTCAAAATTGAACTTGATGGTATAGACTCCCGATCTACCAACCACCGGCTCAAATCGCTTCTGCAACTTGATATTGGCATCGGTACTTGTGATGCTTTGATTGATGCCGTCTATGAAGGTCACAAATTTTGAGAATCGGAAGTTCAGTCCAAACTTTCCAAGTCTTTCAGTCATATATGCATCAACTGTTGTAGACAAGAGTTTTTCAAGATCCGATGCTCCCATACCTGTCAAAGTCGGATCATAACGAACTGTCATATCAATGACCAAATAGGTGTAATCGGGATCTACTACTTCAGGAGTGATGCCCAAGATATTCTTTCGTTGCAGAATAGTATTCTGAATGGACAACTTTTCAAGGGTAGAAAGTTTGGTTGCATTCTGTGGCTTGATTGAAACGAATACCTTGCCATACTGTGGAGGATCGCTTTCCTCCCCACCCCATACAAGAATTGAATCTGCTGTAGTGTAGTCGCGGGTAAGGATTGTCTTATAATCTTCTGCGGTTACTGTACGCTCCTGCGATTGATAGTTTCTTGGAGCATAGTAACGAATAGATTCAATGTCTTCAGGTTGACCTCCACCATAGGAAGTCTGTGGTGTTCCGTTTTCGTTGACGGCAATTGTTATCTTGGGGCTGACTCCTGAACCTGTTGTAGTGTTGTTTCCGGAATATTTGAAAGCCTGCACACCATTTGCATCATCTGCACGGGTCATCAAATACTCAATCAGAATGGCGTTTCCATCGCTTGGTCTTCTGCCAACGATTCCATCTCCAAACAGAATTTCATATTTTTGATCTTCGCCTTGCTGCAAGAAATATGCATTGGTGGAGCCATCAATAGAATTGATATCCGTTGCCAAAGCCCACACATCCACAATACCAGTAGTGTCTTTTGCTGATTTTGTGACTCTTACACGCAAAGTGCTTGTGTCTATCTGTGTCTCGGGAATAATGAACCGTTGGGCAGTATCTGCGCTGTTTACAATATAAGTAAAAGTCTGAAATCGTCCTTCTTTGATTTCAACCCCTCTGCAAACACAGTTGTTTCCTTCAAGAGTAACCTTGTAATTCTGCATTGGAAGGAAGGTAAACACCGATCCGCTTCCTGTAGCCACAAAAACATCGCCACGATTGATGAAGACTTCACCTCTGGCAACACTTGTTTTGAATGTTTCAAATGCAGTACTTGTCGTGGTGGGTGCAGTCCAAACTACATCAACAGTTGCAGACGATGCCCGATAGGAACGAGGAGTATAACCGAGGCTCTTGGCAAGAGATACAACCGAATCCCTCTTGACTGCCGAATCAATGAAGGCTTCGTTTGCTACCATGTTTGCATAGAACGCTTGATAGTGAGTGTTGTATGCAAGGAGGTCAAGGAGGATATTCATTCCAGAACCTTCAAAGTCATAGTCCTTGAACTTATCTTGGCTCTTCAGAAATGTTTTCAGATTTGCCTTGATTGTGTCAAAATCAAGGTTGTCAATTGGAAGGTTTGGAGTAGTCATCTGATCCTCTGAACAATTATCGTGGTGCGGAAAGTCTGAACCGCGTTCTGTATCTGATACTGAACATCTATCTTGTATGCGTTTTCGTCCATCATGTCAAGGATATCAACTTGAACTGCACGGATACGATTATCAAAAGAAACAATTGTATCCATGATCTTGCGCTTCATCTGAAACATGGTGATTTGCGATGCGGGTTCAAATAACAGATCGGTAATTCCCGCATTGATTTCAGGATGAAACGGCTTGTCAAATTTCTTGAAGAGAAGCAAGTTCTTCAAAGCCTGCTTTACTGCATTTTCTCCGGTGACCGCAGATACATCGTTGGTCAATGGATCAATTGTAAGATCCATATCTAGATCGGAAACACGAAGAACAGGGTCTTTGATTGTTTTAATTGCCACTCTTGTGATCCTTTGCTAGTTGAAGTTCAATGTAGTTGCGCTGCTCTTCAAACATAGCGGCAAATTCCATTGGCTTATGCGGTGCAGTCTCCTCATCTAGCCAATCTAAATTGATGAAGCCAATGACCAAAGCGTCTTTATGAATAGGCAGAACCGCGAATGCTTCCGTACCTTTGCTTCGGCAATAGGTGCGAAGGTTAGATTCCGATAGATTCTTGACAAGATGAACTTGTGGTTCATCCTTCTTGACCAACTCAATCTTTTCCCATAGTAGCGTGGCAAGAACTGCTTGTAGATGCATATACTCATAGGCAACTCCATTGCTGCACGATTCGTGTGTCACGGACATACGCTTCATGGAAGAGCCATCCAAGAACTTGCCGCCATTATGAAACTGAAGGATTTGTATACGATCAGCACCACATTGATTTCGTAGAGTAGTCAGTATCTCTTGAACCTGACCATATCTACGGATATCGTCTACTGTGATTGCAGCCGTGATTGCGGCATCAATCTCCTCTTGCTTCTTCCAAGATTTAAACCGATTCTTCAGATAAGAAACACCCGCGACCATACCGGCTATGACACCAGTCAATCCCGATCCTACGCTCACCCAAAAATCAATGTTGTTATGCGGTTCTGCTGACATTGTTAGCCTCCACAGTACACATCTTTGCTTCCTGTGGCGATTGCAGAACCACAGGAAAGGGGGTCACCGATCCGAGCCGCCTGTCGGCTATTGACAAAAACCATTGAGGAACCTTCTGCGGTATATGCTTTGTGGCAATTTGGACCGCAGCAATGTGATCCCCAATTGTCCAATTGACGATGCCATCCCTTGTTGTTCACGAACACATTCGTAGACCACGAAATGTTCTGACGGGGGGCATAGCATCCGTGACCTGAACATATGTCACCTTGTCTGTGTGCTGCGGGCATCGGAACTCCTTATGGCGGTCCAGGGAAAAATCCCTGTGCTTTCTGTGCTTCTAGATATTCAAGATTTGTGGCGGTTGCGCCATTTACAAAGAACTGATTCTTGATATTTAGGATTAAATAATCTCTATCCGATGACCAGTTATTCCGCAATCCGTACTCAAATGAGCCATCTACAAATACGCTTGGATTGGACTTGCTGAAGACTCGCGCAGTAAACCGAATTGGGATGTCAAACCCCACCCCATTCCTAAAATAGGACGCAGAACCTACGGTGGCATAGTTTTGTTCGTCTATTTCGTAGTCGGGTGGAAGATTCAATCCAGAGACATATTGATCCATTTCCCCTGTTCTACCCGTCAGTTTGCCCGTATCCAAGTTTAAAACCATGTCAGGAGAAAAGTCTCCTGTAATCATCAAGAAACCAGGATCGGCAAATGTTGCTCCCGTGCAATAGACATATGGGCTAGTGTTGTAAACCAGATATAGACTCCAGACGGGATCATCTGAGATGTCTTCTTGTTCAAAATACTTTCTTCTAGGCGTAATTGTGGGGAAATCAGAACCGCTATAGAAATAAGTTGAGGGTGATAGAGGAAAGTCTAGACGAAAGCATTCCCCACTTACGCCGTTTCCCGAAGGGACACCTACATCTGTGCCATTTGGATAGTAGGTTGCCGGATCTACTTCTGACAGGATTCTATATTTCCCTTGCCAAAGGTATTCGGTCGCCATCAGAAGGAGCCTCCGTCCAAGACATCAGGCAGAATGACAGGCTGTGCAAACTCCGCAGGATAGGCAAGAACAGGAACGCTAGGAAGAAGATCAACTGTTGGCATATCGCTTGTCGGATCTGTATTTGCCATTCCTGTCTGACCAGGATATCCCTGAAGCAAAGAAGCCGCTTCGTTTGGAACTGCATAAAGGCTGATGGTCGGAAGACCAGGAAGTCCTGTCTCTGCTTGTGCCGCACCTGTTCCTCCTGCCATGACAAGATTGGAATCCTGAAGACCTGGCGAAGTTGATGGAATAGGAGGTAGGGATACTGCGGCAACGGGAGTATTGGTGGTCTTTTGCTTGGTTTCTGATTCGTTGGTGAAAGCGGCTGCGGCGGCTGCTCCTGCTGCTGCACCAAGAAGTAGAATCTGTTCTGTCCTGATTGGAATCTTTGGAATTTGAATGTTAGTTCCAGTAAAGTATTGAGTTCCACCGACTTCAGCAGGAACAGCAGGAGCCGCAGCACCATTCAAGGTAGTTGTTGCTGCTGTAGTAGCAACAGATGCCTGTGTTGTTGCTGTTGATACCGCTGCTGTTGTATTCTGAACCGCAGGAGCAGAAGCCAATGCTCCTTGAGAAATCGTTCCCTCAGATTGTTGTTGTAGAGTTGATAAAGATGTGGCATTACCTGCAACTACTCCCCCCACATCAGCATCTTTTAGGGATGCAAGTGAGGTTGTCTGTGTGGGATTATTCGGATCGGGGAATTCTACTCTTCGCTTTGCAATCTTGTCTAGTCCACCAACGCTAACCTTGGAGGTGTTGATGCCTTCGGGATTGAGATCAATACGAGGAGCAACAAAGGTCATATTGCCATCACTCGCAACGGTATAAGAACCACCAACGCGATGCACCAAACTTCCCTTGGTGTGCATGATGACATTTCCATGTACCAAGGTTCTCATATCGCCATCTACTTCAATATGAAAGTCTTTGCCGACTTTCAATTGTGCCTTGCCTTCGTTTGTATAGAGAACATCACCTTTGATCATCATTGACTTTGAACCAATCGTCAGTTCATAGTCGCTTCCCTTGATCTTGGTGACACGAGAACCATCGGGACGAATTTCTTCAAAAGTTCCCGACTTGTGATAACGATGCAACCGCTCTGCTGTAGGAGTATCATCTACTTCAAAGATATGTCCTGATTCGCTTTCATAGACATGGTTATGTGGATAAGTTGCACCATAAGCCGACTTTGGTTCTGCCCAATGCCCCGTCAATGCAGTTGGAATCGTGGGGATACGCGCATCTGCGCGAGACTTAAGGATGGTATTCTCAAGATTTTCACCACGCGCAAGGCGATTGGTATCCTGTTCCCCAATATAATCATCCAAAGGATATGTACCACTTGGATCGTAGAAACCTACATTTGAATCTTTTATCACACCGAATTCATCGGCAGTAGGTATACCCGCAACTGTACCCATGATGATTGGATCTTGTGCGTGAGGACCATCGCGGAAGAATCCCACAACCCATGTTCCTGGAAGTATTCCTGTTGGAGATTGTCCCTTGCCGCTGATTGCTGCACTTGTGATCGGCTGCATAACCGATGCCCAAGGAAGGGATTCAGTTGGTATTAAATTCTTGTCATCGGTATGAAACCCATAAATGCGGACACGACAACGCCCGATCTTCAAAGGATCGTTGTTGTCTTCTACGACTCCGTGCCACCACACGAAGTCCATTTTGCCCATGTAATCGTTGGGATTCCCCTGCATCTCGTTCAACATGATTAATAATCTCCACCAGAAGCAAAGGACTGAACCTCTGGAATCTGCTCGTCATAACCGTCTTTGGCAAGTTCCATCTTCATCGTATAGTCGCCGTGACCAATTTCGTGAACAATTGCCGTAATCATGTAATTGCCCGAAAGATAAGGATCATACCAATCGTCCTTATTCTTTGGATCTTCTACGCTAGGAATGTCAACAGAGACAATCTCTCCGACTCTTCTACGAGAATCGCCATTCACGGTTATTGTCAGGGTATTTGTTCTGAATTGATTCATCTGCGATTGACGGCGAGTTGATACCTGATGCAATTCATCGTTGTCTTCTACCGTGTCATATCGGAAGGAGTGCTTCGGGTATAACTTTTGATATGCAGTTACATTTTCACTTAAATCGTCTTTGAGTTTTGAAATCAAAGGATATTTGGAAATTGTCGGGACTCTATCTCTTTGAGTGTTATAGGTATAGATTGCCGTATCCATTCGCTTACCCACAATATCAAGTGCAACCGCATTATTACCATATACACCCGCAACAATTTCTCGCATCTTGTCGCCACGGTCGCTGACCATGTAAGAAAGAATGTTATAGAATTCCTTCTTCATAAAGATCTGTCCAGTTGTGGGATTTCTTGCGGTAGGAGTGTGGTGATATTTGACTACTGGAGGTTGTTCCTTGAGTATGGAAAGTGGAACAAATTGATATTCGCCATCTAACGACTCAAAGAAAACATAATCGCAGGCTTCTGGCATCTCTTCTGCTGCTGATCTCTTTGCCAACCAATTGATTGCATACATTGGATTCCAATTAGGAATGACAATGTTTCTGTTTCCCAAAGTGGGACAAGCATTGACATCCAAATCAAACAGATCGTTCATAATGTAAGTCACCATGTCGCTGTATGGCATATCGTTGAATGCCTTGGATACCCGAAGTTTGGCGTTGTTGTATACGGGTTGCGATACAAATTCAAGGCGAACAAGTTTCTTTCCATCTCCATCAAGTTTGGAATCGGCAGACACCTTGAAGATCAAGAACTCCTTGGTCAAAAAGATGTTTCCCTCGTTTTCGCCAGGAGTTGCAAATGTTATCTTGATCTTTTCTCGTCCTGTGATTTGCAGATAACGAATGAGGTTCAAAGAATCCATAAGAACAACAAATCCAGACAATCCATTTGCAAATAGATCTTCGTAAATGTTGAACGAAATAAACTGCGAGCGAACATCCAATTCTGCCCCTGCCGCAGAAGTAATGGTGATAGAATCAATGAGTACATCACCTGGATTTAGAATCTTGAAGTTTGGAATTGAAGACATTAGATGAACAATCCTCTAAATTGTGTAACTATTCCATTCATAAATTCGGGCTTGGGAACACGAATGTTTCGTTTGCTTTCGTTGATATTGTATTCTTGGGTTCTATTGTTTATGGCAAGGACTTCAACGAAGTTAGGATCACTAACATATCTGTTGAGTATGGATGATGGGCTGTTGAGATCACTTGGCGGACCTTGGCGAGGATCCAAGGTATTTCCATCGCTATCTTCAAAGTGATGAACCGCATATTCATAGGGAACCATCTTGGTAAATGCAATCAATTTGGATGTATCGCCATCAACATATAGCCAAGCAAGACCATCAATTAATGAAAGAGGAGAATCCGAATCGGAATCAAACATAGAAGCCTGATCTCCATCTATAACAATGCAGTTGTAAGATGGATCCCACTTGATTATGTTTGCAGTAACAACCGTTCCATCAGCCAAAGTTTGACTAATTGTGGATGCTCCCTTAAAATTTAAGATATTCTGATCTTGGAAAGTATTGGGAACTCTTGCTGTATCGGGATAATAAAGCGCATATCCCTTGTATTTCTTTTGGAGTTTACTTTCAAGTTCGGCAGTTGAAAGAGGCCATTCAAATGTAGGATCGTGAATCTCGTTGAACAGCAAAATAGTCCAATATAGATCTACTCTATCGTAGATTCTATATGAAAGCATTTCTGGTCTTTCTCCATCTTGAATTGTATAGGGCAATGAAGTTACCGCAGAATTCTTGAAGTAATCGCTGATTTTGGCACGAACAGTAATATCCTTGACCAACATGACCTTTGTGAGATCCGTTGGATCGGTGACATATGATATTGACGGAAAATATGAGAAGTATGGCATGGATTAGTAGCCCTGATCAATACGATCTTGTGTAAGGATTTCCATTTCGCTGAATTTCAAGTTCAAAGTCATCTTTGTGGGTGCTGCACCCGAATCATCTGGTCGGAATGTAGTGAATGGATTGGTTCCGTATTTCACATCAATACTTGTCAATGCACATCTGGTAATTCTATTGAGATATAGGTTCTCTTTGTCCGTATTGACATAGGTTATTCTGAACTCCGCAGGGAAGTCAAGAAAGCGTCCACCCAATGCACGCGCAGGAAGAGCATGACGCTTGAATGTGCGAATGATGGAATAGATTTCATTCACTTCATCTTGATTTCTTGGGGCAAACTCAAACTCATACTCAAATGACCGTCTGTCTACACTTTCAAACAGTTGTAAAACAAATGGATTCTTTGCCTTGCGATGTTGACCGGCTTCAACCAATTCTGCTAGATTTCCTTGATTAGATCCACCTTCAAGTCCCATCTTTTCCCCAATTTCATTCAATTTTTCGCCAAGTTCTTTTACAGTTCCCATTGCTATTTGCTTACTTAAGGCATCAGATGCCATTTTAGTAGAAGCATCCAAGTGTCCAGATGTTGCCATGCTTACCAAATTCTTGATGCCGCCTTGAACTCCCGTAGAGATTTGACCAATAGTGGTAAAGTCCTTTTCCGTATACTGTGTTCCATATGAGGTAGCCACTCCACCTGGCATATAAAGAAATATAGTCTTGTTTGCTCGTCTGAGATTTCCGCCAATTCCAAGGGCTTCCTGTACAAAACTATCTTCGCCTTTTCCGAATGTATCAAGATTTTGCTTTCCTGCACCTATTACTTGTTTGGCGACCGTTGTTGCCATGCCTGATGTGAAAAAGTTGACTTTTTTCAATGTACTTGAGGCTTGTCCAAAGAATCCCAGTATTCCAGTCTTTTTGTCGGTCAAGCCCCCCAAAACAGTACTGGTGACTAATGCATCAGGAACTAAACTTGTTGCAAGATTTGCCGCTCCTGATACCTTTTTAATCACACCATCAATAGCCCCTGCTGCCCTTGCAAATGCTGGCTTTTTGCTTTTTTCAGATGACAAGCCTTCGCCTTCATTCACAAAAATATCAAACACCATGAAATTTTGATGTTCGGGACTATCTCCCAAATCAAAGGGATAACGATAGAAAGATCTTTCTTCAGGAGAATACTCTACCGCCGATGTGCGATTGAGATCTCGGTCTGCTTGACCATCGGATGTCCCCTGAAAGGCTTTGCCATTTCCGTATAATCGTTGAATGAAGTTGGATGATTCCAAGTTGGGTCTCCTGTGCAATCTTATTTAGCGTAATCTGCTAAATACAAAATTGAGGAGAACCCCTATTTCTAAAGGCAGTTACAAAGGTTTCTACACCCCGACCAATCCGCACAAGTATCGCGGCGATCCGAAGAATTGTGTCTATCGGTCGCTATGGGAAAGGCGGTTCATGGTCTTCTGTGATACTAATCCGAATATTACGGAGTGGTCATCCGAAGAAGTAATCATTCCCTATCGTTCTCCGTTTGACAAGAAGATACACCGCTACTTTGTGGATTTTTGGATCAAGACCAAGAATAAAGATGGTCTAGAAGAGAACACCCTAATAGAGATTAAGCCCAAGAAGAAGACCGTACAACCCTCCATGCCCTCGGGCGCGGGTGCGCGTGTGAGTAGGGGTAAGATGACTGAGGTGAGGGATTGGATGGTCAATAGTGCTAAATGGGAAGCAGCACGGGAGTTCTGTGCCGACCGCAAGTGGAAGTTTCAAATTTTGACAGAAGATGACATCTTCGGAGCGAAAAAGTGAGTCAAAAGGACGCTATTCAAGTTCTACGAAAAATGTTTGCGGAAGGGATAGACATCACTACCCCCGAAGCGACCTTATGGCTTCGTAGAAATTTGAGGAACATTGGATTCATCAATCCCGCAAGCATCATCAAGACATCAGGAACCGAAAGTTCCATTGTGAAGTTTGAACCTGGAAGCATTTATCTATTTGGTTACAATCCAAGAACTCAAATGGAATTGCCTTATTATGACACATTCCCAATGGTATTAGTGTTGAATTACACAGATAATGGGTTTATAGGTCTAAACTTTCATTATCTTCATCCCTCAAATCGTCAAGTGTTTTTTGATGCTCTTGCCAATTACCTAAATGATTATGAATTTGACAAAAACCCAAATGCATACTTTAAAGTTTCCTATGCGACCCTCACGGCAGCAAAAAACTTGTCTGCCTACAAGCCCACAATCAAGCGATACTACTACAAGAATGTTGTAACCAAGGTAACAGAAATACCCCCAATCTATTGGAAATTCATGTTGTTCTTGCCACTTGAACGGTTCAAGAAAGAAGTCAAAGAGAATGTCTGGAAGCAATCAAGAAAGAAAATCTAATGGCTAATCTTTTCCAAAACGCATTGACTCTCTTCCCAAGTTTTTACTCATCGTTCTTTCCGCCCAATGTGGGACCAACTCAATTCAGCCAAACCTCTATATTTGCGGATTTTCTGTCAAATGCGGGGACAAATGGATTTGGGCTGTCTCAAAGATTTATCTTATACATTGAAAGTCCTTGGTTGGACGAGCAACTGAATTTCAGGGGAACTCAATTTGACAAGAGATTGATGCTTCGTGCCTTTAGCGTAAATGTACCAAGCAAATACTTGTCTACGACTGACCGAGATATTGGTGGACCGAAGCGAAAAATACCATACACCGCAACATTTGACGATGATCTGACTGTTCAATTTTACTGTTCTCCCAACATGACAGAGTATATGTTCATGCAGAAATGGGTGGATAGTATTGTTAATCCTGTTTCAAGATATGTTTCGTTCTATGATGATTTTGCCAAACACACAAAGGTCACCTTGCTCTTCGTTCCCAATACCGTAAAAACGATGGATCAGATCATAAGTTTCTATCAAACAAACTCACTAAATGGTGTTCGCTTTACGGAAGTCTATCCAAGATCAATCAATGCAAATGGCGGAACACTAGAATGGGGTTCTAATACAAAACCATCATTTGTAAATGTCTCATTTGCATTCAGAGAAGCAGTAGATATAAGCACCTATGACGATAGATTGGCAGCAGAATTGCAGGCTTTATCCGAAATCAGCACAAATACCGAGCCAAGCGTAAAAGAAGATACCGCGATGAACGGTAAAGTTGTCAAGAAGACCGCAGTAGATCTCATGGCAGAAAAGATTTACGCTGGAGGAAAAGGTCGTGTACAGAGTGCTACAGATCGGCTGTTCAATTTCCCCACCGATGGTACTCCAGTAGCAGACAATGGTGCGGTCAACAACTATAGCCCACCCCCATCCGTAAACAATAGCAACACATTCTCGGGGGTTCCTTCGGGGAATCAGGGAGGGGGAGGCAATTTCATAGGAAATCCCGCAGGAAATCCCGCAGGAACCCCAATAGCAGACAATGGCGGATTGCGAACTGTATGATCTTTCAACTTATCTAAATACCATGATCCAAGGAGATTAAAATGGCTATACCTATTATTGCTACCCCAACATATGAATTGATTCTTCCTTCAACTGGCAAGAAAATCAAGTACCGCCCATTCCTAGTCAAGGAAGAGAAAATGCTTCTCTTGGCAATGGAAACAAAAGATTCCGCCCAAATTCAGACTGCAAGCAAAGCCGTAATTGCGGATTGTACTTTCGGGGAAATGGATGTTGAAAAGTGTCCTCCATTTGATCTTGAGTACATCATGCTTCAACTCCGCATCAAGTCAGTCGGAGAAACAGTCACTCCTAGTTTTAAGTGCAATAAGTGCGAAACTTCAAACGAAGTAGAAGTAGATCTGACCAAGATTAATGTAGTTCAGACTGAAGGACATAGCAACACCATAAAGTTGTCCGATACTATGGGTGTTGTTATGCGTTATCCAACCATGTCGGATGATGATATTGCTCCTACAAGCAAAGAAGATTCTGAAAATGTCCTCAAGAATGCCGAAAGATCCATGCAGTTGATAGCATCCTGCATAGATGCAATCTATGATGGCGAAAAGGTATACAATACAAAGAACTTTACAAAGCAGGAAGTGATGGAATTCATAGAAAATCTTTCGCAAGGAATGTTCCAAAAGATTGCAACTTTCTTTCAAAATATGCCATCTTTGAAGCATGACATTAAATTTGCTTGTGCCAAGTGTGGAGAGGAAAACAATCTTAGCATAAGAGGTGTTCAAGATTTTTTTACTTGATGATGCTGCATGATTCGTTGGCGAATCAATTGCAGACTAATTTTATCATGCTGAAGGATCACAATTTTAGCCTCACGGAAATTGAAAACATGATTCCGTGGGAACGACAGATTTATATCGGTCTATTGATTAACTATGTGAAGGAGCAAAAGGAAAGAATGGATCAAGAACAGGCTTCAATGAGAAGCGGATAAGCCTGTTAAGGAAAATAGATGGCAGAAGACATAACCAATTCAAACGCAGGAAATTCCAACCAGTCTATGGAAGGATTCAAGGCTGTCTCTCAAAAGTTGGGAGAAAACGAAAAGGTTTTGGGCAAGATTGCCGAAAGTTCAAACGATACTGGCGAAAAGATTGGCGACCTTGTGAGAAGACATAAAGAGGGTAATGATACATTAAAAGAAGTAGCAAATAGTTTGAACAATCTTGATGATTCAAACAAAAAAATGTTAGAAAATGCGGCAGAAGAGAAGAGAGAGGCAAAGGCAGGAGGAAAAGCAGGGGCAAACGAAGTTAAAACTGAAGGGGACAAAAAGGAAAAAAAGGAAAAAGACAAGTCCATAAAGTCTATGACTGACTTTAATAAGTCATTAGGCGCAATTGTCAACAATCTCACACAGGCAAAAGACGATCTCATGTCTGGTAAGTTGTTTAAGAAGATGTATGTTAATGTGTATAAAGGATTCAGGTCGTTCTATCGTGTGTTTGGGAATGTCCTTGCTGAAGGTGCGGGACTTTTGTTCGGAACGCTCTCTACTGCACTTCCTAAACTCATAAGCAATCTTGGGACGCTATTCAAGCCTATTACTTTTCTGTTATCAAAAGTGGGATTAAATCTTAAAGGACCTACTGAGTTCTTTAGTAAAATAGCAAATTTCTTCAATGAAACTGGTCCATTTATAAACAAAACATTGGGATTTATTGAAAAGACATTTGGTAATAAAGCAGGAACCATCTTCCTAGAAGCCTTTGAAATCGGAGCAAAGATTGGAAATCTACTTCCCTTTCTTGCGGTTATACCTACCGCAATTGAAACGGTAATGTCTGCATTTGAAATGATTACAAAAGGTGATTTCAAGGGAGCATTCAAATCAATATTTGTTGGATTTGTCAAAGGGTTTGCGGCATTCTTTACCCTCGGTCTTTCCGACTTTATATTTGATTTCAATAAGATGTTTGAGACACTATCTCAGCCTCTTGATGCCGTTTTTAGTGTATTCAAAGATCTTTTCTCGGTAATTTATGATGTCTTTCAAAGTGTAATGGTAATAGTCATGGGCATTTGGAATGATTTATTGGCACCAATACTATACTCTTTGTGGACAGATGCATTACAACCACTTGGTAAGGCACTTTCTGCGTTGGGAGATATGCTTACAAGCGTGGTGGGAACACTTTTCTCCATAGTTGCGGGTGTATTGAAACCATTTACAACTGTATTCAGAATAGTCTTTAAAATAATTTACGAGACTATCAAATTTATGTGGGAATATGGCATTCGCCCAATGTTAATGCCTCTTACCTTTGTCATATCAATATTGTTCAAAACACTTGGGACTATATTTGATGGCTTCATGTATATTTTTCAGGGCATCAAATGGGTATTTGATAAGATATCATTCTGGGTAAATGTGTTTACCAAACTTGTTGATATGGACGGAGATAATGCATCGGGGGGGATCGCAGATTTCTTTAATTCCTTACGAGCAATATTTGATTGGATAAGAGGCATTATCATAGATGGTTTTTTTGCCTATGTAGATTTCTGGTGGCAAGGGGTAAAACTAATTTGGGATAGAATAGTTTTTACTTGGAATCAACTTGTAGGACACATCATATATGCATTGGAATGGTGGGGAGATCTTATCAAATCTGCATGGAATTATGTTTTTGGTTTGTGGGATGATCTTACCGATGCTTTGGCATATGGAATGCTTTGGTGGTGGGACGCAATCAAATCTGCATGGAATTATGTTTTTGGTTTGTGGGATCAACTCACAGATATGCTTGCATACGGAATGCTTTGGTGGAAGGATGCAATAATTGCAGCATGGGATTATGTCGTTGGATTGTGGGATGAACTCACAGATATGCTTGCTTATGGAATGCTTTGGTGGAAGGATGCTATATTTGCAGCATGGGATTATGTTGTTGGTTTGTGGGATGATCTTACCGATGCTTTGGCATATGGAATGCTTTGGTGGAAAGATGCCATATTTGCGGCATGGGATTATGTTGTTGAATTATTCAACGAACTTACAGATGCCTTGGCATATGGAATGCTTTGGTGGAAGGATCTGATAGACGAAGGATGGAAGAAAGTTACCGATATATGGAACTTCATTGTTGATGCACTTGCAGAAGCATTGGAACCTGCAATGGAGCCAATAAATCTATTCTTGGATAAGTTGAAGCAAATATGGGATTACTTGATGGGCAAGGTAGACGCTGTTCTTGGATGGTTTGGTCTTGGAAGCAAGAAGCCAGAAATGAAGCAAGAGGCTCCTCCCCCTCCAGAAGAAATTCCAGAAACTCCTATTGCTGCTCCTGCTACACCTCCTGCCCCTCCCCCTGCTCCTGCTCCTCCTGCTAGACCAATTGCTTGGTCTCCTTCTTGGGGCGGACCTGCGATTCCTTACAATGAAGGTGGAGATATTGCAATTCAGGATATGATGCGAGGAGAAAAGAAATCTAGCCTCTTCAAAGATTACAAAGACGAAGAGCAAAGTGCCAAGTATCAAGAATTAAATACTGAAATGAAAAAGAGAATGGCAATGGCTCAAGGAGGCGGTGGCGGTTCGCCCATTATCATCAACAACTCTCCGACCACAAATGTAGGTGGAGGAGGTGGTGGCGGCGCAATGCCTGTTGTAATCTCTCCGACTCCTGTTAGAAACATGGATCCAACTCGCGGTCTCATTAATACCTAAAACACAACCGCCACCCTTTCGGATGGCGGTCGTTGCGATTGACTGGGATTTTGTTCAGTCCTCTTCTGCCAACTTGCGGAAGTAGGCGAGAGCATCGTCCTCTCCTTCATCTGCCGCTGCTGCCTTTGGAGCGGGCTTCTTGGAAGCAGGCTTAACTGCCTCCTCGGTAGCCTTGTTGCTCTTGGCAAACTTCTGCGACAGAGACTCGCGCACAGGCTCTTCGTCAGCCTTCTTCTCGGGAGCCTCGGTGAAAAGAACCGTGTGCATACGATCCTTCAGTTCATCATAAGACTTGAACTGATCGGGAGCAGTAAACGCAACAAGCGAATGCTCCTTCTTCCACAGAACCTCAAGTTCCGAATCCTCTCCATCAAGAAGAGCAGAGGGAGAATCAAACGAACTCTTCTCATAGTTGACATAGCCACCGTCACCGATAGTAGCCTTCAACTTGAAGTTGCAACCCTGCCAGAAGTCAAACGGATTGATTGACTTCTCGTCATCAAACTTGGGGTTCATCTTGTCGTTGATCTTCTCAAAGATCTTCGCACCATACTTGAAGAGGAATACCTTGCCCTCGTTCTCGGGATGGGCAGCATCCTTGACGATCAGGATATTGCTGATATAGGTCAACTTGCGCTTGCGGTCACGGGCGACAGTCTTGTCAGACTCAAGTCCGCTATTCCACAGTTCGTTATTGCCTTCGCAGATCGGACACTTCTTGCCGATGGTAGTGGGGCAGTTCTCAATCATCCAACCGCCCTTGCCCTTGAAGCCGTGCGAGAACACGCGCACCCAAGGAATCTCTTCGCCTTCAATTGCGGGAAGGAAACGAATCACGGCATAACCGTTACCTGCCTTGTCGCGCTCAAGCGACCAGAAACGATCATCCTTCTCGTATCCCCCCTTGCTGTTCAACTTCTCCATCTCCTTGGAGAGTTGCTGCGTCATTGTCTGTGACTTCTTCTTTAGGTCTGAAAATCCCATATGTGTCGTATCCTTTCGTGTATTGGTGTGTATGAAGTATGGGTAGTATACAGGTATCTAGCCTGTGGTCAAGTACTTTCGCACAAGATTTTGCGGACAGATTCTTTGAGAGTTTGAAGATTGGCTGTGTGTTTTAGAAACCCACCGTAGCCAATCATGCGCCCTCGCATCTCGTCCCAAACGGGATCGCCCGATAGGGATGACTGCCAACTATTTGTAAATTCAAGCATCTGATCAAGAATACAGAAAGTCTCGGGCGAGATCTTCTTCTGCATCAACAGGCGCAGGATCTTGGGATGGTTCTTGTTCTCGCAGATGAACAACTTGCTCCACGCATCAGGAGTGAAGTTATCGTGAATGGAAGCGTACTTGATGAGTGTCTTGATATCTTCACCAAACAGATAAGTCAGGCGTTCGTTTCGCTTACGCCATTCCAAGAAACGCTGATTTGCTTCTTCGCCAAGCATGGAACCGATCCACATATTGGGATTATCCTGCATTTGTGAAAGCAGGAAGTGAACCATGTTCTCTTCGCTTGTGTATCGCTTCGCCAACTTATCAAAGAAGTGGCGATCCTTTCGGTTCTCAAAAGTCTGTGGCTTCGGAGAGATCCTGCCATAGCGAAAGAAATCATACTTATCTCCTCTGAAGTGAGCCTTCATGGAGACATAGATCTTGTAGGCTTCATAGCCGTTCATAGGGGCAGTTTGGAATCCTTCTTCAGAAGATTGAGTCGTTGACCTTCAATCTTCAGGCGTTCCTTGATTGGTTTACTTAGGAGTTTTGAAACCGTATCAGGTTCCACTCCGTGCTTTTCGCAGATGTGAATAACAGCATCAAGATAGGATGGCTCCTTCTGAATCTTGACGAAATCCTCAACTTCTTTTGAGAAGTCTTGAGTGAGATTTACAATTGAACCCATGCTTACTCCGTATAGGGGATTACACCAATTTCTTGAACAGCACGGCTAATGCCCCGTTCAATCTCTTCTTCGGATAGGAGCATGACAATCTCGTCCCCCTCCTTGCGGAAGATGCGGACGCAATGATAACGAGTGTCCTTGTCCATGTCAACGACATTCTCGTCCTTCTTGGTAAATAGTCCCTTAACCCACAATACTAGTTTCTTTAGCCAGTTCATTCTTAATTTGCTCCTGTAGTTCTTCAAAGTTGTTCTTTGACCAATAGAGTTCAATAGACTTCTTCAGCCCCTCACGGGCATTCTTTGAGTCCTCAATAAACTCCTGATCTACGCCACTATCACAAGCAACAAGGATGACTGTTTGTGGCAACTTCTTCTGACCTGTGCGCTCAAGCCACATATGGGCATACGCACACGCCTGTTGGAAGTAGTTTTGAATATCAGACTTGCGCTTTTCCTTGCGAGATGACTTGAAGTCAATGATTGAAATCTCGCCATCGTAGTCAGCGATACAGTCAAACCGTCCCGCTAGGCGCAGGGTATCCGACCACAGCGATTCCTCTTGACCGTGGATATTGGTGATCTTGTCAAGATGCTTCTTGATAAGCATGAAGAGAGTCTTGTCGCCAAGCGGTGCAGACTTGACGGCTTCATGTTCACCCTTGAGGTAGGCTTCTGTGATTTCGTGGAGTTTGTTTCCACGGGAAATGGCTTGCTGTGAGATCTCCAAGTTCTTTGGATCGCTTCGCCACTTTGCCCAAAATTCCTTCTTCTCAAATCCTGTGACCGTAGTCACCGAGGGATACCATTCGCCAGATGTGGGAGACTGATAGAATCTTCCAAGTTCAGGGATTTCAATTGACCGTAGTCTGGAAAAATTCATTTAGTGCATCCAATCTTGTTTGCTTTTCTTTTTCATATCATTACGAGGGTGGGCTTCTTTGACCTTTGCCATGACTTCCTGCCAACCTTTATCTGGCTTGGTAATACCGATACGAACGGAATCCACAATAGAAGCCGCACCCACAACGATCTCAACCTTTTTCTTACCGCAGGAAGGACACTTCTTCTTTGTTGGTTTCTCCATATCGGCAATACGGAGCATCTCATCAAAGGTATGCCCACAACCCCCACATTTATAATCATAGAACGGCATTCTGTACCTCCTTGTCAGGTACAGTATTTAGGAGCCACCAATCAGGAGTAGGACGATTCGTCCACTTGCCTAACTTTGCCTTGCCGCCAATGTAATACTTCTTGTATGCAGTTACAGAATCGCCTACAACCTTGTATTCGTCAGGCATTGCTTGTGGTGGTTCGCGGAACCCCTTCTTGCCCTTGAGATTCTTGGGAGGATTGCGTAGTTCTTGCCAACAACGATTCACTACAGCATGAGTCTTGCCGTAGCGATGCGTGTATTCCTTGCATAGATGCGTGAGCAATTGGTAGAGCCAAAGATACTGATCTTCGGATTCTCGCGCCCATACAGCAGAAGGATGATTGATATGCGATGCAAGGAACAGGCTTACATTCATGCGCGGATCTTCCAAAGACCAACGCTTGAGTTTACGATTGTTGACAACGGCAACAGACTGCTTGCCGTCAAGAAGACGATGTGCAGTAGACAGTAGTTGCGTGTATTCAAGAATCATCTTGACCGTATGCTTGTCGTTGTGCATACGGGCGCACTTGCTTGGATCGGGATCTAAGTAAAAAATGTTCATGTGTTTGATTATAACAGAAAGTGACCCTAAAGGGATTTGAACCCTTGTTATTCCCGTGAAAGGGGAGTGTCCTAGACCAACTAGACGATAGGGCCAAAAGGACGGTGGTCGATCACCGTTGCCAAGGTGGAGTTTAATTAAAACGCATCGTCTTCGTCATCCCAATCATCGTCCTCATCGGACTCTTCATCGGAATCAGAATCTTCAAACTCTTCGTCTTCGTCATCCCAATCATCGTCCTCATCGGACTCTTCATCGGAATCAGAATCTTCAGACTCTTCGTCATCTTCAAAGTCATCGTCATCATCCCAATCGTCATCCTCGTCTTCTGAGATGGGATCGTAATTGGAAGGATCGGCGGGATCCAATGCGAGGAGTTCAATCTCCATTTCCATGAGATCAATGATTGGCATCAGTTGTCCTCCTTCACGGGGAAGACATCGGACTCCTTGACCCAAAAGTGTTCATAGGGAGCGGTGTCCCCGATCCATTCAGGGGAGTACACGCTGACAAGGAACTGCGAACCCCACACGGGATCGCGCTCCACACGCTTGACCTGACCGACCTTATTAAGTGACTGCACGAACACCTTCTGTGGCTTCGGGCGCGGCTTGCTTTCCAACTTCTCTGACATTACAATATACCTCTTATGAGGATTTACACGCCGACTCCAAACGCTTGGAGTGTCTTCGGCGCGTTGGAATGAGTATAACCCATGCAGATTCTTTTGTCAACCCCCTTGACAGAAAAATCTCTTATGATAAGATAGAGCGTATGGCAATCAATTCAGAGAAAGCCCATTGGGGTCTAGAGCCTCAATGGACAGACATTTCTAAAGATCCAATTGAACAGTCCTGCGCTCTTGCTAGGGCAGAGAATTGGTATCACCATATGGCGAGTGAGGATGACCGCCGCCGTTGGATTTTTGAATTTATGAAGTCCCATAAGTTTACGGACGCACAGATCAAGTCATACGGTCGCACGGGGCGAGTATCGGTAGATGCCGATGAAGTGGCTCCGAACGAACCAGGATGCAATCTAGGGGCATTGGCGCGGCTTGTGACGCTAGGTGCGCCTGTTCCTGAAGTCCGCAAGGAGAGGCTCCTGCGTGGAGTCCGATATCTTGTAGCCAAGGGGCTGACCATCCGTGAGGAAGAAAAGGCGGATGCAGTTCCCAATATTCAAGATCGTATCCGCGAACAAGTTTCAAATTTGATCGCTGAACTTGAGCAACTTGAAGATGCGTTCTTTGTCGGCAAGACAACCGAATACAAGGGCTGCAAGGATATTGAAGATTACATCAAGAGCAAGAACATTCGTGGGGTTCAGGCTAGCCGAGTCGCTGAATGGTTCAAGCGCAGAATTGATCCGATTGAGACCGTGCTTGAGGGCAAGGCAGACGAGCAGTTGAAGGAGGGATACTCCATCTATAGCAAGAAGCAACTCAAGGAATACTTGAAGTGGCTCAACTGCCTCATCATCGCGTGTCAGCATCAGGTTGAAGTCTCAAAGAAACTTCGTGCGCCTCGCCGCCGTAAGCCAAAGGATCCCGTCAAGGCAGTCAAGAGCCTGAAGTTTAAGAAGGAAGATACGACTTGGAAGATCAAGTCCGTTGCTCCTTATCGGATCATTGGTGCAGAGAAGGTTGTCTTGTTCAATACCAAGACTAGAGTTTGTACCATCCTTGAAGCAGAGACCCGCGAGGGACTTTCTGTGAAGGGAACTACGATCATTGGATTTGATTCTTCAAAGTCCAAGTCTAAGAAACTTCGCAAGCCCGAACCCCTCCTCAAGGCTATCCGCGAGGAAGGCGGCATTCGTTCTGTAAAAAATGCATTTGGTCAGTCCAATACGGCAGAAAAAGATGCAAAGGGTCGGGTAAATGAGGATACAGTAATCCTTGTGACCTACTAAATAGGTAGGACAAGGAGCATACACCATGCAATTACTGATCTCTGAAATTTTGACCAAGGTCGCTGAACAGAAGACTCCAAAGGACAAGGCGAATGTTCTTCGCGCTCATTCAACAACTGCATTGCAGGAAGTCCTCCGATATGCTTACGATCCCAAGGTAACTTGGTATTGCGAAAAGGCACCATCATACACCGCCGATCCCTCGCCCGAAGGATTGTCATTTACTACGCTGATGCTTGAATACCGTAGGTTCTACTTGTATACCAAGGAGAATCCCGTGGCAGAGAAGCGTAAGAACGAACTACTCACTCAACTATTAGAATCCCTCCATCCAACGGAGGCAATGGTTATTGAGCAGATGATTGCTGGAGAAATTCCAGGAATTGACCGCGAGGTTGTTGATCTCGCATTTCCAAATTTAATTTCTACAAAGGTAGTAAAGACATGAGTCAGCAAGGTAATGTTGATCGGGATGGTCGTCCACTAGAACGAGCCGATAGCAGAACAAGTCAGAAGAAGCATTTGAAGCATCATCGCAATTTGTCAGATAGTCTGGTATCTCACGATATTGAAGAAGATGATTTCTTCTACGAGACAAAGGAGAAGTTCCACCGTGGTCGCTGATCCAAGAACCAAGCCAGAAGATGAATTTGAAGATCTAGAGGGGGATGTCCATGAGGAAACTCCCTATGATACAGAACGCCTCACGCGCACACGCGCACATGCGGGTGTACACGCGCACACGCCCGAGTGGGCATACGCGCCCGAGAGCGCACGGGCGCAGAGGCGTGAGCGTAATCAGTTTTGGAGTAGAGTACTGTAACCGTACTTGCAGATGAAATAAGAGTCCACGATATCGGATACGGGACTCGCTACTTTCTTGGAATCGGGGCTGATCTCCTTTTGGAGGTTAGCCCCTGTTTCTTTTACAAAGGCATCATACATCTTGTCCTTGTCGGCGTTGCCCTTGCCACTTGCAAACTTCTTAACAACGGTAGGACCAACAAGATGGAATGGAACTCCTGCCTTCCACATCTTCCATTTCAACAATCCACCATTCTCACCAAGATTGAAGACTTTACCTTTAGCACCAAGAGCATAGTCTTCCATGTAGACAAGATCGCAATCCTTGACAAGATCCAATGCCCAATTTGAAATCTTGTCGTAACGATCTTCACCTCTGCCAAACTCATAGACTTCCCATTCAGGATAATCCCAACCCTTGCAATACAATCCTGAAGCCGTATACACAGTTGCGTGTTTCTTGGTTTCGGTGAGGTAATGCGACTTGCATTGAGAAAGAGAAAAGCCATCACCGCTATGAACGGTAATGGCTGGTGAGCAGAGGGAGTAATCTATTCCTGCGATCTTCAAGCAGAAGTATTTAGCACTTCTACTTGAGGAACAGGCTGACTATTCAACTTTTCCTCTAGAACCTTCTTCTCCTTTTCAAGAATTTGAACTTGTGCCTCCAACAGAATGTTGTCAGCAGTCAGTTGATTTACCTTCTTGTGAAGAATTGGAATGAGGATGGTTTCGTTGTAATTCTCTGTCGCTGTTTGCTGTGCTGGTGTGAACATGGTTTCTCCTTATGAT
>Ga0214921_10001379_pt1 | contig 41719 bp, 35 predicted proteins | sample LL1505_MetaG_FD_177992 | JGI IMG/M metagenome (GOLD analysis project Ga0214921, IMG submission 177992) | Freshwater microbial communities from Lake Lanier, Atlanta, Georgia, United States - LL-1505 | ecosystem: Environmental > Aquatic > Freshwater > Lake | place: USA: Georgia | collected...
TATCTTTTTTATAAAAATCTTTATTTTAGTATAGATGCAATTGGCGGAAGCACAGAATCAAAAATTGGAAATAATGTTAATAAAAATTTAATTAATTCATATGATCCAGTAGTTTATAGTATAGGTGATCAAACTATTTCTGGAGTTAAAACTTTTGCTTCTCGTCCAACAGTTAATGGCACTGGAGTTTTGTTGAGTGGAGAAGCTGCAAGTCTTCCAACAACTATAGTTTATACCACTGGAGATCAAACTATTAGTGGAGTTAAAACTTTTGTTAATTCTGGAATATTTTCTCTTTCTGGCATAACTCCTTTAGGTTTACCAAATAATCCTCTTTCAGTTGTAGGTAGCGGAAATTCTTATTTACAATTAAATATTCAAAATAGAGCAACTGGAACAACTTCCACAGCAGATTTAGTTATCACAGCAAACAATGGAACAGACACAACAAATTACATTAATATTGGCATAAATAACTCTGGGTATAATGATCCAAACTTTAGTAATGGTTCACCTTATGATGGTTATTTATTTATTAATGGTGGAAATTTAGATATTGGAACACAAACACCAAATACAGCTATAGAATTTCATGCTGGAGGAACAACAGCAAGTAAAACCATAGCAAGAATAAATGAATCTGGATTAAATATTATTAGTGGTAATTTAACAGTAAATAATACAGGAGTTCTTTTAAGTGGACAAGCTGTAGCATCAAATGGTTCGATCAATTCAATTATTAGATTAACTCAAGCAGCTTATAACATTTTATCTCCAAAGGACCCCAATACTTTTTATGTAATAGTAGGTTAAGATGTTAGATCAAATTTCTAATGTTTACGTTGGATCAAATATATCTAATAGATTATATTCGGTGAATGATTTAGTTTGGCCAAATACAACAGGAAATCTTTGGAAAGTAATTGATAATCCTTATAACAAAACAATAAGTAATTTTAATGTTACTTATATTGGTGGTGAAGTTGATATTAATTGGGGTACAGTTATTAGTGGAAATATATCTAGCGCTACAAATATAAATCATACTTTTTCTGGAATCACAAATTCAGGAATTTCAGTTCTTGCAATAAATGGAGCAAGTATTAAACAAATAAATTGTGGCACAAGTTCCCCCAGACTCAGTGGCACCATAGATCTTTCTGCTTTTCCTAATTTAACTGGTTTTACTTGTATTGGTAACGATATTACGGTCATCAATGGATATGCGAATAATGCAAATTTGAGAGGTATTCAATTTCAAACCAATAAAGTTACAGGATCCATTCCAAGCTTAAGTAGCTTGATTAATTTGCAAACTTTTACTTGCCAAGATAACCTGCTCACAGGATCCATTCCTAGTTTGAATGGATTGAGCAATTTGCAAACTTTTCGTTGCTACACAAACCGACTCACAGGATCCATTCCTAGTTTGAATGGATTGAGCAATTTGCAAACTTTCCAGTGCCAAACAAACCTGCTCAGTGGCTCCATTCCCAGCTTAAGTAGCTTGATCAATTTGCAAAATTTTAATTGCAACACAAACCAACTCACAGGATTCATTCCCAGTTTGAGTGGATTGAGTAATTTAATAGATTTTCGTTGTCATATAAATAGACTGTCAGCTTCAATTCCCAGTTTGAGTGGATTGAGTAATTTGTCAGGTTTTTATTGCTATGCAAACGACCTCACAGGATTTAATGGTGGTGTAATTTCTAACACTCTAGGCAATTTTCAAGCTCAAGATAATCTTTTAACATCTAGCACAGTAAATACAATCTTATCAACTTTTGTAGCCGCTGGGAGAACAACTGGGACCCCACAAGTGAATGGAACTTGCATATTGAATGTTGGCGGCGTTGGTAATTTTCGTCCAACAGGTCAAGGCATAACAGATGTTATAACCTTGAGAAATCGCGGGTGGACAGTAACAACAGGAACGCGATAATGATTAGACTATATTCAAATCAAAAACAACCAGATGTAGTACCAATAGTAAACGGGGTTAGTACAAATGAAACCGAATGGTGGATGATTTACGATGCAGCTACATTAGAAATTATTATACCACCACAACAATGCTCTGGTGGAACATCCAGTCCATACACAATGGTCATAGCAGATACACGAGAAGAATTAGAACAATATATCCAAGATAATGGTTTAATTCTTTCTGAATGAAGTTAATTTATTTTATAGATATATCTTATTATTTTTATTATAATATAGTGTAATCTTTTATGAAAACTATGCTATCTAAAATATTTGGCCAAAATTGGAGATCTAGCTCATCTGGAATAGCTACAGTTGTAGCAGTTTGTACATCGATAGCAATTCACTCTGATCCTTCATTAGTAGCATTTCTTCCAGACCCAGCAGAAGTTTATATTATTGGAATTTCAAAATTAGTTGCAGTTGTATCTGGTATTATTTTTGCATTAACAGTAAAAGATGCAGCAGTTACTGGCGGAACAGTAGCTCAAACAAGTGAGGCAAAAGATAGAACAAATGGAGAAAATATATGAATAAATTACAATTAGTCGCAGTTGCTCTTTTGAGCATATTTCTTGGTGCTTGTGCTACAACCAATACTGGAAAAGTTGATGTTGGAACAAGTGTTGAAAATACTCTTCCTTATGTTAAGCCAGCAGTTGTATTAGCTTGCACAGTAGTTCTTGATCAAGCAGTTTCTGGTAACGATAGAATTGAAAAAGCTAAAATGATTAATCATGTAGCAGCAATTGTTGAAGGATTAACAGTTGGAACTACTCCAACTCCAGAGCAACTTCAAAAAGCTCTTAACGATTATCTTCCAGCAGAAAAAACTCATTGGGCAAATTATGTTACTGTAATAAAAGATCTTTATGCTCAACAATTTGCAAGATTAGATGGTAATACAGCTCTTGCGATTAAGGTACTTAACGCTATTGCATCTGGATGTAAAGATGCCACAGCGAGTTATGTAGAGTAATCATGCCAACTGGAATAATTCAAGCATTACTCTCTGCAGTATCTGGAATATTCTCAGCAATTAATAATGTATTCGGCGCCAAGAATACAAAAGAAATGAAAGAGCGTCAAGAAGCTCAAAAAGAAGTTGATCATCAAAGTGAAATAGAAAAAGCTGTTAAGGAGAAAAACCTTGAAGAAATTCGCAAACGTACTAGTTCTTAATTTTCTCTTAATTGGTTGTGCAACTGTAACACCAAATAAAATAGAAGATGATAAGTCTTCTTATGATGCAACTACTCCAAAACAATACGATAAAGATAATGGTGGATTAATTTCTTTCGTGGGAGATGATGCATTAATTACAAACCAAGCGCGTGAGAGATATAATAATCTTATTGAAATGTACAAAATTAAATTTAAAAAAGAAAAAGCAATAGAATTAAAAATAGATTCTGGTATTAAAGCTTATAAAGATAATTTTAATAATAATCTTTATTTAATTGATAGCGAACATCTTGTTTATTTTGGAGTTTTAAACTCTTGGCTCAAAGAAAAAGTCCCTCAAGATAATATAATTGACAAAGTAATAGACAAGGTAAATTAATATGGGTACATTAAGAACCCAGGTTAAATTACCAAAACAAATATCTCTCATTGATTGGGATGTTACTGAAGATGGTATAGATATAAATGGAACATATAATTACATAAGTTTTCCATCTCCAATTACATCTTTTCCACTTGAAGGAAATGATATTCCTCCTGCTTTCATAAGTGAAATTGTTATTTCAAACGGATCTTTTACAGCAGCAAATGGAACATATACAAGATCTAATAGCACTGATGCTTTTACCAAAACAAGTGGTACTCCTGGTGCTATATTTTTCGGAGGAGATGCTTGGTATATTTTCTCAACTAGCATAGGGAATGTAGCAAGAAATACCTCTGATTTAGGAACTGGCACATGGAGTGCATGGGTTCCAGGAAATTCATCAGGAATTACTGCAACGTACAGTTATTCATCATCCGCAGTAACTTATAATTTATATGCTAGTGAAAATGGTAGCGAATATTCATTAATTTATTCTGGAGGAACACCAATAATTGAAGGTTATAAACATTCATCTTTAGAAAGTTATATATTTTATGATGGATCAAGATGGGCTTTATGGTTTGATGGTACTTATCAATGGGTTAATCCAAATGGAACACAAAATATTTTACCATTTAATAGTTGGGAAATTTATGTTGCTCAAGGAGCAGCTGGAAATATAGAAGTTACAAATGGTTCTACTGGAAAAAACATTTCATTTTTAGTTAAGAAAACAAATCTTGGTAAAGGTGGAGTAACTACATCCACATTAATTGCTGGATCAATTTATAATTTTAGTACAAACTCTGCACCAAATAGCAGAAACTTTAATACCATAGCAACAAATGAAAATTATTTTGATTTTCTATTAACTGAAATGGGATATGTTCCATCAGTTTTCAAAGCTTTTGTTACTTCTCAATCTGGAATAGTTATTGATTTTTCTAAACATGCAATCGTGGTTCAAGCCCAAAATAATAAACCAATTGCTCCTCTTTCTGGATTTTTTAATATGGGAAATAGAAGCATGAGAGTTTCATTAGGTTTTGCATTTGGATTGTTACTTCCAGCTAATTATTTTAAAATATATATTATTGACAGAAGGGGCTGGGATAATATATATTTAACAAATGTCAATCAATCTATTGTATATGAGAATTATAATTTTAATTTAAACCTTGGAGGAGATATACAAAATTATTGGCAATTAGATGAACCAGGTGGAGAAAGAATAGATGTAGTAAATAAAAATAATTTATTTGAAGGAGACGCTACTATTCCTAATACAGCTGGTAGAATAAATTACGCAGCAGATTTTGATGCAGTTGATAATACTAGATATTTATCGAATGATGAATTCGTTATTAATAATACTTTTTCAATTTCTTGTTGGGTTAAACTTCATTCTTATAGTGCATATGAGCAAGCTATTTGGGGAACTAACGCTTATGATCCAGTTTCATCACTTTATATAAGTAATGGTACGAATAAATTTGAATTTTATAATAATATTATAGATTTAACTTTAACAACAAATATTGTACCAGATTTAGAAACTTGGTATCATACAGTTTATATAGTTAATAGAAATCAAATGTATTTATATATCAATGGTAATCTTGCTGGAGTTTCATATACTGTTGGTACAGATTTTATAAATAATTCTAATACTGGAGGAGGATTGGCTTTATCTAGTTATTTTTATGATGGACCAGGAATACCAGGCTATCCAATAAATGCAGCAATAGATGAAGTTGGTATATGGAATCGTATGTTGAATGAATCTGAAATTAAAGCGCTTTATAATTTTGGAAATGGATTACCAGTAGAAAACTTTTATACATAAATATGTTAAGCAAAAAATCTTTAGATCTTATTCTTGAATTTGAAGTTGGTGGTGGCGAAAACTATTATAATAAATTTTTGAAAAGTCCAACTTGGCCAGAAGGTCAGAGTGGAGTTACAATTGGTGTTGGTTATGATTTAGGCTATGTAAATAAAGCAGAATTTAGTGAAGATTGGAAAGATCTTCCTAAAGAAATTTTTGATAGATTATATAAAGTAGTTGGTATCAAAGGATATAATGCAAAGAATCTTATTAGAGGATTAAAAGATATAGTTATTCCTTGGGATCTTGCATTAAAAGTATTTAATAATAAAACAGTAACAAAGTTCTGGAATTTAACAAAAGAAACTTTTCCTAATTTTGATAATCTTCCAGAAGATGCAAAAGGAGGATTAGTTAGTCTTGTATTTAATAGAGGAAACGCATTAGAAGGTGATAGACGGCGCGAAATGAAATTAATAAGAGATGGCATGGCAATAACAACTATTTTTGATCAAAAAGTGTTATCTTTTATAGCTAATCAAATAAGAAATATGAAAAGAATATGGGCTGGCGGAAGCATAGAAAAAGGTATGAGCCGAAGAAGAGACGCAGAAGCTAAATTAATAGAAGAATCAATTAAGATATAATTTATGAAAAAATCAGATAGTAAAATAGCATTTATAATATCAGTACATCCTCCACATTATCATTATGTTTATAATTACTTAGATCAATTAACTGATGAATGTGATTTATTTTTAGTTTTTTCAGATGAATTTGATTATGGAGGATTCGAACGCAAAGAAAAAATTAATAAAATTATTATGCCTAAAAATACAATTGATGGACATGAAGGAGTAATTAATTATAAAAAATTTTATGCGCTTGAACAATTAAAAGATTCTAAATATGATTATTTTATTGTATGTGATAGTGAGATAGAATTAACTGCAAATTATAATTATGAAACATTATATAATAAAGTATTTGATATTTTTAATAAAAAAATTATATTTGGTAGTGATTTTCCAGAATATGATTGGATCATGAAAGATTCCGCTGGTATATTTCCAATAAAGTATCAAGACGAAATAAAAAATATTACAAAAAACTATACTATTTATACTTTTTGGGGTGATTTACCAGTATACAAAAGAGAACACATTGATCATTTTTTTTCATTAATAAATTACAGTAAGATTAGATACGCTCAATTTGATCATATAATTTATGGTTACTATTTATGTTTATTTCATAATTTTACTATAAAATCAATATCTGATGAAACTGGTATTATAATAGACATTGCAGCTTTTAATACAACTAATATTGATATATTAAATAAATTAAAAGAAATTGGTTATAGATTTAATTGGACAATGAAAAAACAATACATAGATAATAAAGATTTTTATGATAAATATAAAACTATTATAGTATATAATATTGATAGATCAGGATTCTATTAATACAATTAAAAATAATTAAAATATATACGCTATTAGGTGTACAATTATATTGTGAACTACAATCCAGAAAAATATGGCTTTGAATTTATTGAAGCTAAAAGACCTGGTCCAAAATCTTCATCACAAACCCCATCTAAACCAAGCGAAAGAAGAAAAGGATCATCACGAAATAAACCAGGAAGCGCAGGAACAAAAAGTGATAAAGCAATCGAATTTTCTAAAAAAGTAATTGAAGCTCTTAAAAATAAAGTAAAAGAACATAATTCGAAATATAGTAAAAAAGTAACATTAAGTCAACTTAAAAAAGTATATCGTCGTGGAGCTGGGGCATTTTCATCTTCTCATAGACCAGGAAAAACTCGTGGTCAATGGGCTATGGCTAGAGTAAATATGTTTCTTAGAATGGTGAGTGGAAAACCAGTTAAAGATGCTTATCGTAAAGCTGATAGTGATATTGCTCGCGCATCAACAAAAGATTATATAATTGAAGCAAGTTTTGAACCTACTGAAGAGGATTTTCTACAAGCAGATGAAGATATTAAAGCTTTTGATTTAAATGATTTTGATTTTAATAGCGCAGAAGATCTTTATCTTGATGATGAAAAAGATAATATAGTATTAACTTATATAAATAACTATATTTAAGTGTATATTAAATATATGGAAAACAAATTCAAATTTTCTACAATATTTTCTAGTATTAAATTAAAACCAGTTGTTAGTGAAGAAAAAGATAAATATTTAGCTTTAGCATCTGCAAATGAACTCAAAAAGTTTTTACCAGATATAGATTTAAAAGCAAATATTGATTTATTACCAATTGCTTTTGATGCTTGTGTTGTAAATAGAGTAAATAAAAATGGTGATGTTATTAATGGATTAACAGCATCAGAAGTAGCTAAAAATTTTATAAATAAACCTATTAATCTTGAACACGATAGAACAAAAGTAGTAGGATGTATTGTATCTTATAATTTCAGTAAATTTGGCTCAAATGAAAGTTTAGCAGAACTAGATGTTAAAGACATGAAAGAGCCATTTAATATTACTCTTGGTGGAGTTATATGGAGAGTAGTTAGCCCTAAACTATCAGATCTTATAGAAGAAAGCAATGATCCTTCAAGCAGTGAGTATATGACAATAAGTGCTAGTTGGGAATTAGGATTTAATGATTACAATCTTGTAGTATTAAAAGGTAAAGAAAAGAATATAGAAAATGGCACATTTATCACAGATGAATCAGAAAAAGAAAAGCTATCTAATAATCTAAAAGCTTTAGGTGGAACTGGTAAAGTAAATGGTGATTCTTATATTTATAGGCAAGTTTTAGGTGAAGTTATACCATTAGGTATAGGTTTAACTACAAATCCAGCAGCAGATGTTGGTGGAGTAGTAATCAAAACAGAAGAAGATATTCCAGAAATTAAAGTCGAGGAAGATAAGGTTCAAGAAGTCGAATCTAATCAAGCCGAAAATAATATTTCACAAATATCTAATTTAGATGTAAAACAAGAGAGGATAACAAATAGAATAATTATGAAGATAAACAATATATCTGAAATTACAGACGAACTTCTTAAAGAAGTAAAAGCTTCCTCAGTAACAGATTTTATCGCTGAAGAACTTCAAAAAGTTAGCGAAAAATTCATTGCTGAAAAAGCAGAAAAAGATAATGCTATTCAAGCTGCTAATCAAAAATTCGAAACCGTTTCATCTGAGCACGAAGCTCTAAAGAAACAACTCGAAGAAGTAAATCAAAAGCTTGCTACAATCGAAGCCGAAGCAGCAGCTAAAGCTAAAGAAGAAGCATTTAATATTCGCATGGCTGGCCTTGATGAAGAATTCGATCTAGATGACGAAGATCGTCAAGTACTTGCTACAGACATTAAAGATTTAGAAGAAGAAACTTTTGCCGCTTACAAAAAGAAAATGGCAGTTCTTATGAAAGAAAAAAATAAGGCTGCTAAAAAAGCTAAGATGGCAAAAGCAGAACAATCTGTTGCAACAGAAGTAATCGCTTCTGAGCAACCAGTAACCGTTTCAGAAACAGTTTCTGAAGTAGTTGAAGATGCTATTTCCAACGGCAAAGTTGAAAAAGCATCTATACCAAACTCTTCATCTACAAGTGAAGCCACATTAAAAGAAAAATATGGCAGAGCTTTTAGTTTAGAGGAAGGTTTCATAGTAAAATAAACAAAGGAGAAATAAATCATGGCACATAATCTTAGACCATTCAGGAATTATGACGAATATGACGTCCTTAATGTTTTTACATATAGTGGAGTTGCTGAAAGTCCATCTATTGTAGTAACAAAAGGCGCATTCGTCAAAGTCGTAGCTCCAGGTTTCCAACCTGTAGCAGGAAACACATTGGGTAATCCAATTGAATCACTCGGACCAGTTGGCGCATCTTACAACAATGTTGTATCAGATCGTTACGGAGCCGTACCAAAAGTAACTCTAGCAACATCTGGTAGTGCAGTACTCGGTATGACACTACTTGATATTCGTGAACTAGACGAAAATGGTGAAAGACTCGGTTTCAATCCTCGAAAAGTTGCAGAAATGGGTGTTGTTATAAGTGGACAAGCAGTTCCAATTCTAACACGCGGTACTGTACTTTATAGTGGAGTAACTGCTACAGCAGGTCAAGTTGCACAAATCGCATTTGCTGGTCAAGGCGAACTTGTTGCATCAACAACCTTGCTCGCTGGTGCAACCAAAGTTGGAACATTCTTGGGAACCTCTGTCAATGGCATAGCTCCTCTCAAGATTGAACTCTAATTCATAGGAGAAATTTAAAAAAATGAAAATCAAATTAAAAAATACACCAGAACAAGTAGAACTAATCAAAGCTATGGGCAGCAGAGATGTTGCAGTAGCAAGAGAAGCTACCGAAGCTTTTGCAGCTTTCATTGGTCCAGTCGTAAGCAAAGTATTGCTACAAGCTGGAACAGCTAGCGCAATTTATTCAGAGTCCCCATATGATGAAGACGATGCTCCAAGTATCCCTCTTGATCTATGGTACAATGAAGGCGTAGATTACGTTTCAGTTTGGAGTCAAAATGTAGCAGGTGGTCTTCCTACCTCTACAGTAGAAGGCTTCAGTGAACTAAAAGTCTCAACATACCGTCTTGATAGTGCAGTTAGCTTCTTAAAGCGCTATGCTCGTCGTGGCCGTCTTGATGTTGTAAGCAAAGCAGTAGAACGCATGAGCAATGAAGTTCTTGTAAAACAAGAGCGTAATGCTTGGGCAGTAGTTCTAAAAGCTCTTGCTGAAGCCAGAGATGGTTCTCTAACTAACGATGGTGTTGTTGGTGGACATATTCTTGCCTCACAAGCTAATACATTCCAATTGGCTGATCTCAGCAACTTGATGAAACTAGTAAAAAGAATTAATACTTCTTATGCTGGTGGCACAACTGTTGATAGCTATGGACTAACCGATCTATTCGTAAGTCCAGAAGTTATGGCTGATATCCGTTCAATCGCCTTTAATCCAATCGGCACAAACACCGCTGGATCAAGGACATTCGAAACTGCTCCAGAAGCAGTTCGTGAACAAATCTTCCGTTCTGCTGGTGCCAGTGAATTGTTCGGCGTAACAATTCATGACCTAGTTGAACTCGGAGTTGGTGCTAAATACAATACTCTTTATAATGCTCTTAGAGGTGCTCAAACCGATATCAGCACAGGAGAAATTGTAGTTGGTCTAGACCTAAGTCGCGAAGGATTCATTCGTCCAGTTGCTCGTCAATCACAAAGCGGTGGAACATTCACCGTTCTTCCTGACGATCAATTCGTTTCTCGCTCTGAGAAAACTGGATTCTATGGTTCTCTCGAAGAAGGTCGCGTTTGTGTTGATGCCCGTACAATCGTTGGCTTGAGACAAACTCGCTAAACTAACTCAAAAAGTTATAGAAAGCCCGAGGAAGCAATTCCTCGGGTTTTTTATTACCATTATATGAATATTTCTATTCTCTTTATTATTCAAATCGTGTAACCCCTTGTAAGGTTAAAGGAGAAAAATATGAAGAAAAAGGCAACAAATATTAACGAATTGTCACAAACTCACGGAAAAGTAGAAGAATATCAAGCAAGGACTCTGGATCAAATTTGGGGTGATACTGGTATGTCAAAGTATAAAACGCTCGAAGAAGATAAGTATATGGATTATTTATCTGATATGAATAAGAGCGATCTACAAACTCATGCAAGTAAATTGGGTTTAATTCCAGTAGATGATAGAGAAACATTAACTAAAAGATTAATTAAAGAATTTAGAAAGCATGTTTCTAACTATCGCGTTCCTAAGAAAGAAATTAATACAACTTCTAATCAAAAAGCATTAAGAATTCTATCTGAAGGTAGATAATCTTTTTTAAAAAACACTTTAAAAAGTGTATATTATATAGATGATTATCTCTGGTAGATCATATTTACTTAATCAAGTTTCTGGTAAATTTATAGAGTTGCCCTCTAATCAAATTGTACTAGGAGATAGAAATGTTTTATTTGCTGAAACTGGAATTGCTATAGGTAAATTTAATTTTAATAGCGGAATAATTCCTACTGGTATTGATGATTTTTTTGCTCCATCGGTAGCATTTGGATATGCAAATGATATTCGAAATGTAAAAGAAAATTTTTCACTTGGTTTTGGTAATATATCTTCTGATGGAAATAATAAATATATTATTGGAAGAATAAATTCTTTATCTAGCGGAGATAATATATATTTATTTGGTACAAATAATAGCTTAGATTATTCTACATTGGTAGAAGTTTTTGGATCTGATAATTTTGTTGTTAACTCAAATAATAATTATGTTTTAGGAGATAATCATTTTATTTCTGGTGGACAAACTATTATAAATATAGGAAATAATAATACTTCACAAAATAATCAATCTATAAATCTAATTGGATTAACTAATATTGACAGGAATGGATCAGCCAATAATCTTTTAGGTTTAAATAATGTATCAGAAAATAATTCAAATGCTAATTTAATTGGTAATAGTAATTCTGTTAGTAATTCTAATACTAATCTTTTAATTGGAAGTTCAAATTTTTCAAATTCTGGAGATTTAAGTTTATTGGTTGGATTTAATAATAGTTTATTATCTAGCACATCTAGTTATAATTTTGTATCTATACAAAATGCAGTATTATCATATTTAAATACAAGCTATTATCCAATTGATGATTCAACTGGTACATTGGCAGTTTATTCTACAGATCCATTAAATCCATTTGAAGCAAGTACAATATATAATGATGGTTCTATGTGGGCAGTATACGGCGAATATGATGGACAAAATATTTATTATTCATTAGATCAATTTTATAATCCATGGGAAGTTACTGATTGGAATTTTTATGATCCTGCTTGGAGTCCAGCACCAATTCAAGGAGATATTACATATAATACACAAAGTATAATAGATGGTAATGTTGGAAATATAAATACATTAATTGGCAATACTAATATCAGTATAAATTCTTCTAGTTCATTAGTTTTAGGTAATAATAATATTACTTCAGATATAAATAATATAATACTTGGAAATTCTAATTCTAATATTTATTCTGGTTTTAATAATTTTATTGTAGGAAATTTTAATAATTTAGATTATCAATATGGAACAGCAAATTTTATAGTTGGTTTTTCTAATTATAATAAAAATTCAAATTCAAGTTATATTGGTGGAAATACAAATACGATTTTAAATGGAAGCTCTTCAGTTTTATTAGGTAATTCTAATTTAATAAGTGGTTTATCAGGATCTAGTAACTTTTTAAATCTTGGAACCGCTAATACTTTACAAGGAAATGGTCATTTATCTATAGGAAATAATAATTTAATAAATGGAAATAATAATTCTATTTTTGGAACATTTAATACAATTAGTACTGGGGCACAAAGTTGCATAATTATTGGAAGAAATCAAACTCTTACTGGTCTAAATGAAGTAGGAAAAATTAGACTTGGTACATCAAGTAGCACAAATTTAAGTATTAAATTAGATAAAGTTGAAATTACATCTCTTCTAGATCCAACAATTAATGATCAAAAGATAATAACATCTGCACATACTGGAGAATTAGTATCTTCAAATAAATTAGCTTCTTATGAATATTTATCTTTAAGTGGACAAAGTTTTGGTAGATTAGATTTTGTAGATAATGAAATGGATCATTTACCACCAGGAATTAATATTATAAATGGTAATGTTACATTATTAGATACTGGTTATTATTATCCAAATTATCCATTTAGTGGCATAAAAAATGCAAGAATATTCACATCATCAACTAATTTTTATAAAATACCAAGATCTATTTTTAATGGTCCTTATTCGGTAGATAATAATTATCTTTATGAAAATAGAGAAAATCAATTATATATATATTATACAACTTCATTAAATCCAGCAAGATGGATTATAGGAAGCACAGGCACAGCTTATTTTTATGAAAATACTATTAATAGCTCAAATGATCTACCAATTTCAGATTGGGATGGAGTTGCATTTGATGCGAATAATTTTGGAGGAAGCATTCCAACTTTTACAGCTGGAATAGTAGAACCAAATATTAATCAAAAATATAGTTTAATAAATAATTTTTCTGCAAATTTTAATAATGCTTATATAAGTTCATTGTCAAATTATTATTTATCAGATGATGGATATTTTAGTATGATTTTTGGAAATAATCCAGCCTCAACTCTTTTTAAAAGACAAGATGGAAGTTATTTAAATAGCCAATGGATGATAGTCAATACTACTCAAAGTGGTCTTTATTATTTTATTGATGAAACTGGATCTAATAGTACCATTGTTCCTTATACTGGTTTTGTTTCTACTGGTCAAAAATTACAATTAACAGGAATAGGAAATTTTCCAAATCCTACTTTAACTTTACAAATGGGAAGTAGAACTGGTATTATTGGTTCTTTCCATCCAGATTTTGGAAGAATATATGTCCCATTTTATTATTAATTAAAAGTGTAATATTTTATATGGCAACATTATACAACATAGAGGCAATTCAAGGTGACGTTTTAAATTTGACTCTTATTGTAAGAGACTCTTATGGAAATGCTATTAATTTAAGTGGATATGATGTTCGTGGACAAGTACGATATGGTTATGGATATACTGGAATTTCTGGACTGTTATTACAATTTAATCCTCTCATTTATAGTGGAACTTATGGAGAATATCTTCCATCTGGTATTATATTTATTAATGTAGGATCTTATTTAACTCAAAATTTACCAGTAGGTTCTTTCGTTTATGATGTAGAAAGATATACTGCTTCTAATCTAAGTGGTGATGCAGTTAAATTACTTAGAGGCAGATTTATGGTTTCACCAGAAGTAACAATATAAATTTATGCCAGACTATAATGTACAAGTAATTGTTCCTGGAGCACAATCTACAACAGTTGAGTTGCCTGGAATTGCAGGACCTCCTGGACCAGCTGGACCTCCTGGACCAGCTGGTTTATTTAATACTGGATTATTTGATGTAAGATATCTAACAGTAACTGGTAATCAAACCGTAAGTGGTTTAAAATATTTCATTCAAGATAATATCATTTATACAGATAATCCTCTTACTGACCCATATACTAGTTTAATAATTGATTATAGTTATATTAATAATTTAATTTTAAAACCAGTTCCAGAATATAGACCAGTAGTTTCTCCAAATCCAAATTATTTATATACAGGAACTAATATTGTAAGTGAATCTCAAATGTATTTTGACACTGGTGCCTCAAGATGGAAATTTTATTATGGTGGATTAAATCCTATACATTTAGTTGCTCAATCTCCAATTATAAAAGCTGGAGATCCAATTACATTTGCAGCTCAACTTCCAATGAATGGTTGGACAAGTTCAGCTGGAAGTGCGCTTCTTGATTTTAAATTACATTATACAACATTACATAAAAGCTCGCATCAAATTGGTGGAAAAGACTACCTTGATCCAGATACAATAAATGCTGTAGCTAAAACTGGAAATCAAACTATTTCTGGACTTAAAAATTTTATAACTCGTCCAACTGTAAATGGAACTGGCATACTTCTTAGTGGCGAAGCAGCTGGATTACCAAATACTTTAGTATATACAACTGGCAATCAAACTATATCTGGAAGTAAAACTTTTGCTTCTCCAATATATTTTATTTCTTCTGGATCATATATTGATCTAAGATCAAACGGAGGCAATGGTGGGTCTATTATTATGATTGGAAATTCTGGAGAAGATGGCTTGTGTCCATCTAATGCAGGTTCAATTAATTTAAGCGCTGGAGTTGGTGGTAATGGTGGAAGTATTAATTTACAAGGATCGCAAAACGCAGATAACTGCTATAAATCTTCTGGGGGAAGTATAGACTTAAGCGCAGGATATGCAGATAATTCTCCTGGAGGTAGTATCATTTCAGTTGGTGGTAATACCTACGCTGGAGGAACTCTTAATATGTCGGCGGGCAGTAGTGCAGGTGGTTCAATTAATACAACAAATGGTGGTGGTTCAATAAATACAGCTGGTAATGTAGATTCATTTGGAGGCTCAATAAATACAAGCGCTGGAATTGGAGCTGGTACAGATGGTGGATCTATTCGTCTATCTGGTAGCGAAGGCGATAATAATCATGGAGGTTCGATTGATTTATCTGCAGGAGGCGAGGAGGCTAATTGTTTTGGAGGTTCTATTATTTCTACAGGTGGCGGTGGCGACGATAACCACCATGGGGGAACATTGAATATGTCTGGAGGTGACCATGGTGCTGGGGGTTCAATAAACACTTCAAATAATGGCGGATCAATAGATATTTCTGGTGGTAGTCATTACACTGCAATTGGCGGTTCAATCGACTTGCGTGGAGGTGACGACGATGGTGAAACTGGTGGAAGTATTATAGCAAATGCAATTGGTGTGGATAATAGAAGTGCAGGTTCATTGAATATGTCAGCTGGTGGTAATGGTAATGGTGGGTCAATAAGCACGCAGGGCGGTGTGGATGGTGATGGTGGAAGCATTAATACCTCAAATGCAGGTGGTTCAATTAATACTTCTGGTGGTGGCTCGATCAATACATCGGGTGGCGGTTCAATCAATACCTCAAATGGCGGAGGCTCGATTGATTTATCCCAAGATGGTGGAGGAAGTATCAATATGCGAGGATTTACATTCGGCGGTGGAAAGGGACTTGCTGGATCAATAAATACAAGCGCAAATGATGACGATGCAGATGGTGGTTCTATTAATACAAGTGGTGGGCTTACAGAAGGAACAGATGGCGGATCAATCAACACTTCTGGCGGTGTGGATGGTGCTGGTGGTTCAATTGATCTCTCAGAAAATGGTGGAGCAAATTTTTCAATACAATCAGCAGAATTTTTACCAATTCAAAGTGATGGTTCAATTTATAACAAAATAAATGATAGACTTTATATTCGTAAAAATGGAGTTTGGGAAGAAGTCATAACAAATCAAGGAGATCAAACAATAAATGGACTTAAAACCTTTACAAATAACATAAATGTTTTAGGTACAGGTATTTTAGATGGCTTAGATTTAAATAATGTTGATAATCTTCTTATTTCTGGAATAGATTTATATATAGAAAATGGAAATGTTAGCTTAACAAATACTCCAACAGTAAGAGGAAATCCAGTACTAACAGGAGTAGATTTAACTCAATATGCTACAATTTCTAATCTTAATTTAACTGGATCAAATCTTAATAATAAAATAAATACACTTAGCGGTGTTTCAGTATTAACTTATGGAAATCAAGGTATTTATGGAAATAAAACATTCTATGATAATATTTTTATTAATAATTTAACTGTAACTGGAACTCAAACAATAGCTAATACAACAAATACTAACATAGCGAGTAATTATCTTTTATTAAATATCACTGGTGGAGCAATTGCTGGTGGAGTATTCTTTATTACAGGAGTTGAAGGAAGTGGACTTGGTCCAATTATAGGCTATGATTTAAATAATAATAAATTTAAAATTGGCACAGGATCACGAAATGGTGGACTAACAACATTAGATAATATTGCTACAGAAAATTTTGTAAATACTAATGCTGTATTAATATCTGGCAATCAAAGTATAAATGGAAATAAGAGTTTTTATGAAGATGTGCTCCTTAGTGGAACTAATAATAGAATAGGAAAAAATCATTATATTAATACTGATAGTGATTTTGTTTTTATAAGATATGCTGATGGTAATATTTTACTAAGCACAGAAGAACTTAATTTTAGAAGTACGAATGGTAATGAATCTTTAAATTGGGAAGGTAGAGCTCTTACAGATGAAAATAATTTTACATCTTTAAATTGGAACGAAAGATCTTTACTTAACCAAAATGGAGCACCAGTTTTATACTGGGCAGGCGATAATATCGGCATTGGCACAAATAATCCTACTGAAAAATTACAAGTTGATGGAAATTTAAGAATAAATAATGGAGATTTATATATATATGATTCACCAAACGGTGCAGATAATAGAATGGTTTGGCAAGATGGTGAATTACGATTTGAAAATCAATACATTAATGATTACAGAAACGTAGCATTTTTATTTAATCAGGGACCATTAGGAGAAACTTCATTATCTACTTATAATGCTGGAGATGTAAGTACTACTACATTATATATACCAAGTGGCAGACAAGGTTATATTGCTGTAAATTCAGACTTAGTAGCTACTGGTTCTATTTTAAATAATAAAATAAATACTTTAAGTGGTTCATTACCAAGCAAAATTGTTTATACTACTGGTAATCAAACTATCTCTGGAGTTAAAAATTTTACTAATAATTTAGTAATCCAAGATAATATTTTATTTAGTTCTCAAGCAAGTGGATATCTCACAGGCATAGGATACTCTGGAAATTATGATGGCGGATATTTTCTTGGAAGAACAAAGCTCTCTCAAAATACTAGCAGATTAGTTGATAGCAGTTTTGGAAATACTTGGGTTGCTAAACAAGGTAATAGAATTTGGCGCAGCATATCAATTAGCAGCGATGGAAAATATCAAAGTGCAGTCGTTTATAATGGACAAATTTATATTTCCTCAGACTATGGCAACACTTGGGTTGCTAAAGAAAGTAATAGAACTTGGTTCGGTATTTCAATTAGCAGCGATGGAAAATATCAAAGTGCGGTTGCTGACGCTGGACAAATTTATGTATCCTCAAACTATGGCAACACTTGGGTTGCTCAAGAAAGTAATAGGTCTTGGCGCAGCATATCAATTAGCAGCGATGGAAAATATCAAAGTGCAGTCGTTTATAATGGACAAATTTATGTATCCTCAGACTATGGAAACACTTGGGCTGCTAAAGAAAATAGTAAACCATGGCGCAGCATATCAATTAGCAGCGATGGAAAATATCAAAGTGCGGTTGGTAATGGTCAACAAATTTATGTATCCTTAGATTATGGCAAGACTTGGGTTGCTAAAGAAAGTAATAGGACTTGGTATTGTATTTCAATCAGCAGCGATGGAAAATATCAAAGTGCAGTCTTTTATGGTGGACAAATTTATGTATCCTCAGACTATGGTAACACTTGGGTTGCTAAAGAAAGTAATAGGGATTGGCGTGGTATTTCAATCAGCAGCGATGGAAAATATCAAAGTGCGGTTGCTGATAATCAACAAATTTATGTATCCTCAGACTATGGTAACACTTGGGCTGCTAAACAAAGTAGTAGAGGATGGCTCAGCATATCAATTAGCAGCGATGGAAAATATCAAACTACGGTTGTTGATGGTGGGCAAATTTACACTTCTAAAACAGACGAATTGATAGATGGAAATCTTTATGTTGATAATTTTTATGGTAATAATTTAGTATACAATACTGGAGATCAAAATATTAGCGGAACTAAAAATTTCTATACTCGTCCAACTGTAAATGGTACAGGAGTACTTTTAAGTGGTGAAGCTTCTGCTATAACTCTACCAAACACAATTGTTTATACAACTGGAAATCAAACTATATCTGGAGTTAAAACTTTTGCTAATACAATTGTGGCTGGAAATATTTCTGGACTTTCTGGAGTTGGATTAAATATATTAGCCAGTAATGCAGTATCTAATGGATCTTTTGGAGATTCAATAAATATTCAAGCTGCATATGGAAGTACAATTGGAGGAAGTATAGGATTAATCGCAGGAAATGCTTTTGGTGTAGGTGGATCAATAAATATTAGAGCAGGAAAAACTCAAGATTTTAAAGGATTAATTACTTTAGATGGTAATCTAGACATAAATCCATATTTTGGCAACCCTGGAAATCCTCAACTTCGAAGCACAATTAATATTTATAAAACAGGAATATATGGCTCTACCCCAGCCATATTATCTATTGATCAATCTAATGCACGAATGACATTAGCGAATGGAATTAGCATTGACGGTTTAATTTCTGGAAATACTTTAACTGGAGTTTTTAAGACAGTTAATGCTAATAATTTAGTTTATAATATAGACAATCAAACTATTTCTGGTATTAAGGCTTTTGCTTCTCGTCCAACAGTTAATGGCACTGGAGTTTTGTTGAGTGGAGAAGCAGGAGCTTCATTAATAACAATTCAAGATGAAGGATCTTCTCAAGGCTCTGTTTCTACATTAAATTTCGTTGGAGCTGGAGTATCTGCTTCTGTTGCTGGATTAACAGCTACAATTACAATAAATGGTGGTAGTGGTGCTGGAATATCTTTTGTATCTCCTCCAGCTACTCCATATAGCATTGGAATATCTGGTCAAATGGCACTAGATCAAAATTACGCATATTATTGTATATCTAATAATAATTGGCGTAGATCAGCAATCAGTACTTGGTAATATTATTTATAAATAGTACATAACATATAGTGTAATATATTATATGACTAATAATATCGTTGGAATTGCTCAAGAAATATACGAAGAAATTGGTGAAGCTAGTGGTTTTAGCATATCTGCAATTACTCAATGGCTTAGAAGAAATATCGGTGGACTAAATACTAATTTAAATCAAAATTTTGAGGTAGATGGTGCTACATTTGAAATTACTCCAGCTTTATCTGATATAGAAAAATACATATTTAAAAAAATGTATTTCATATATTATTTTGACGTTCAAATAAAAACGACTGGTTCTACATCAGATTTTATGTCTGTTCGTGATGATTATGGAACAGTAACAAGATCAAGTAAAAATGAATTATTAAGAAATTATGTCAGTATACGAAAATTAGAATATGATGAATTAAAACAACTCATTGCTCAATATAGAAACAATAATAGCACACCAATTCAAGTCGCAGGAGATGATACTGTTCCAGGATTTTATGATCCAAGAACAATAGGAAATACTAGATCTAGACAATTTTTTGGTTTTTAATTTATGAGTTTTATAGATGCTAAAACAGCAGCAAGTTTTTCTGCAGAAATGGATAGTTATTTTGACTATTTTTCTAGAGAATTTATTGTTTATAAAGATCCAATTAGAGTTTTAGTTCAACCAGAAAGTCCTAATTTATATGGATACGGATCAAGTTCTAATGCAGAAAATTATACATATATTCCTATAACAGGAATATTCATGGGAAGAGTTCAATATAATAGAGGACAAGATACTGATGCTGTAAATTCTGATTTAAAGATCGTTTTCGCTAGAGGAGATGTTACTTTAACAGTAAAGCAACCTGCTAGAGATTTTATTAATAATGGTAAAACTATAAAAGTTGAAGCAGATGGAAAAACTTTTAATGTCATTTCAGAAGATCTTTTAAGAAGATACTTGAACAATACTTACTATGTTTATAGATTGGAGCAAACAAAGTAATGCCTGTTAAATTAAATTTAGAGGTACTAAGAGAATCTGTTATTGATTCTAGTTTAGAGGCTATTCAAAAAGAAGCTAAGGCAGAAGCTCAAGCTATTTTATTAGAAAAAGTCAATGAGTATATTACTAACATAGAAAATCATCCAATTTCTGAAGAATTAAACGCTGGACCAGAAGCAGATAATACAAGCAATACATTAAATGGAGAAGCTAATCTTTTTGCATTTATTGGATTTAATGAAACTGATACTCCAATTGAAGATTTAAAATCTTTGGTAAGAGAATATACATTTTTATCTAATGGAAAAATGAAAAAGAAAGAAAGTTCTATTGTTTTTGAATTAAATACTCCTTCTTTAGAAGATTTACAAACATCAACTAAAATGCCATTTGAATCTGGACTAAGTTGGCTTAAAGGTATAGAGTCTGGAATTTCTGGATTTGGTTATTATTTATTTGGTATTTTCAATAATAGTAGATCTGGAAGAGGTATTCAGTCTAAAAATAAAGTTAGAAAAGCTTACTATAAACCAGTAAAATATTTTTCAGAACTAAGGTCAATTTTTTTAAAAGGATTCAATAAATGATAGCGCAATTTGATAATATTGTAATGACTAGCATGTTATTTTGGTTGGATAACAAAGTAATGACTAAAGGTATAGCTTATACTAATTATCAAAGCGTATTTTATCCACTTCCAAATATGATATATGGATATTATACATATGGCGCACCATTTAAACAAATGGTAATAGATTGTTCTATTCCTGGCGCTAATGTTATAAGTGGAGTATATGTTAACGGTACATTTACTCAAGTTGGAGAGAATAATTTAAGTGGAATTAATGCTGCAGATGGTCAATTATATTTTAGTACACCAATAAGTAATCCCACAAAAGTTTTAAGTGGAAACTATGCTGTTAAAGATTTTAATATGTATTTAACTAGTAAAAGTGAAGAAAGCTTATTATTTGAAACTTTATATCAAATTAATCCTAAAACATATCAAAATCCTACTGGACTTCCAATCGGAGCAGAAACTTATCCTGTTATATATTTAAAATATCAAGGGGGCCAAAATAAGCCATTAGCATTTGGAGGAATGGATTCAACAATTTCTAATGTGAGAGCAGTAATATTAGCTGATACCGTATTTAACCTAGATGCCGTAACTAGCATAATGCGTGATACAAGCCGACAATTAGTACCATTAATATATCAAAATGAGATGCCATTTAATGCTTTAAATACAGTAACTGGCGATTGTTTTAATTATCTTGAATTAACTGCAAATAAAGGTGCGGATTATGATTATTTATATGTAAATCAAGTTAATGTAACCAAAACAGACACTAGATTATTAAATGCTACTAATAGTTTAAATCGTAATGTATATTCAGCTTTTGTTGATTTTGAGTTAATACAAAATAGATACCCAAGACAATAAATATTGTTCTCAAAGACGAAAAACAGTGTAATAAATAGAGAAATAGGAGAAAAATATGCCAAGAAATCGTATTATTTATCAATCTGAAGCAGTTTATGCAGGACCAAGTCCAGCAACTGGATATCATTTTACAAATAGATTTGGACTTCCAGACAATACTGGAGTTTCAAACGTAAAACAATTACAAAGAGTTCAAACAGCCAATTATAGCTTTAACGTAGATCGTACTGACGTTAATCAATTTGGTCAATTAGCAGCTATTGATCGTGTTATCTTAACATCACCAACAGTTTCTATGGATATGAGCTACATCCTAGCAAATCTTGCTAATGAAAACGTTTTGGGTTTGTATGTACAATCTGGTACACAACCAGAAATTACAGCAATCTCTGGAATTCTAACTAAAGTAACTGACGAAAAGAATTACTTTATCAAAACAACCACTGAAGGTACAGATGCAGTTAATAACTTTGCAACTGGTACTGAAATTGGCGTTATTGGTATTGGAAATGGATTTATATCTTCTTATTCTAGTGAAGCTTCAGTAGGAAACTTCCCAACAGTTTCTGTTAATGTAGAAGGTTTAAATATGGCATTCCAACAAGGAACAACTGGAAATTATATTCCAGCAATTTTACCTGCAGACGGAAGTGAATTAACTGGTACCCTTTATGCTCTACCACCAGCTGCATCAAGCATAGCATTAAATACATTAGGCGCTTCTGGAATTAGTGCACTTCGCCCAGGAGATATTAGTTTAACGCTACCAAGTACAATTGGTGCTACATCAAGTACATTCAATGTTCAAAGTTATACATTGAGCTTTGATTTGAGCAGAACTCCAATTGATAGACTTGGAAGTAAATTCTCATTCGCACGAGAAATCGACTTCCCAGTTACAGTTAATCTATCAGTTGATGCACAAGTCACTGATCTAACAACTGGAACAGTAGCACAATTAGTACAAGCCGATTCTTCAACATTCTATAATCCAATTATCAGAATTAATAATCCAGGTGTTACTAATCAAACAGTTGTACAATATAGTCTAAAGAGAGCTAAGTTAGATAGTCAAGAATTTAGTTCTGATATCGGTAGTAATAAATCCGTAACATTAAACTTCAGTTCACAAATTGGTGGACCACAAGATAATAATAACGGATTATTCATTAGCGGATTATATTAATCTGTTAGTATAGAAAATATACTTAAAATAACCCCCCTCGTGGGGGTTATTTTTTGTGTATATACTATTAAGGTTGAAGGTTAAAAGGTTTATGGAACAGGATAAAATTAAAGAGTTTGCTTTATTTCAAGTTCGTAGAAAAATTACGAATATATACAAGAATTTCTTTTTTATTCTAGAAGATTTACAAGATAATGGATATAATATAAACGATGAGACTTATACAAAAATTCGTAAAAGAATACTTGATAATGCGAATGACGCAATAAGAGAAATAGAAGAACAATTTCAAGCTCTAGATATTAAACTAAAATGAAAGTAAATTTCAAAAATAATTTCAATCCAGATCAAATTATTATAAGCAATTTAGATCTTCAATCAAACCAAAGATCACTTCAAAAAGAATTTGGAGTATCAACTGTTAAATATTCAGTTGTTACTGGTCCTCATTTTCTAAAACAATATGATCTTTGGGATAGTGAAAAAAAGAATAAGTTTATCAAAACAATTGGTGGAGTTGTTCATTTTAAAAAAGTAAAGGAGTTTATAGATAAACTTCCAAGGTAAAAATAAAGGAATAATGTATGAAAAAACTATTTGAATTTAAAATTAATAAAGAAGTAGAAATTGAAGAAATAGAGTCTTCTACTAATGAAAAAGGTGAAGAAGTAAAGACTATTAAAAAAGTTAAAAAACAAACTCCTCAAAAATTATTCTTAAGGAAACCAAATAGAATAATGTTTGATGAAGCTGAATTATTTTATGGTGTTAGACTATCAGAAGGAATTAAAGCTGGCTTGCTTACAAAGGCTTTGTTAGCAAAAAGATTTGTTGATGATGGTGGCGTTTTTAGTGAGAAGGATAAAGAAGAATATGCAACTTCATATATGAAGCTATTTAATCTTCAAAATGATTTTCAAAGATTATCAATTAAAGATGAATCAACTAGATCAGAAGATGAAAAAGAAAAGTATAAAAAATTAATCGAAGAGATTAATGACACTAGAAATAAAATTCAAGATTATGAAATGGCCCAAGCTAGTTTATTTGATCAAACAGCAGAAAATAGAGCTAGAAATAAAACTGTTTTATGGTGGGTTCTCAATTTAAGCTTTCAAGAAGATGAATCTGGAAATGTTAATCCAGTATTTGGCGATGGTTCTTTTGAAGAGAAGTTAAAATTCTATGATGCTGCAGAAGAAAAATCAGACCCATTCTTTGAAGAATTGGCTAAGAAATTAGTTCTTTATACAACATTTTGGTACATGGGTAGAGCTTCCACTCAAGCAGAATTTGAGAAAATACTAGAATCAGAAACTAAGGAAAGTTAAATGCCTTGGAAAAGATACCAAAGAATAAATTAAAATTATTTTTTACGGATATTCTTAATGGTTATTCAATCTCTTCTTATAAAGATAAAAAAATATATATAAAGCATCTTAGTAGTCTTGACGCTGGCGATATAGATATTAAAAAAGATGAGTACTATCAAAAGGCTGTTAAAAATAGACTTCCTACTCAAAAAGAAAAAGAAGAGTATCTTATAAAAGAAAAGCTTTGGGCAGAAGAAAATGATCAAGAAATAGAAAAGATTAAAAAATACTTAATAAGTTTAAAACAATCTAAATCTAAAGTATTTAAGCAAACTGATATCGACTTCTTTAAAAATGAAATTAAAAAAGAAGAAATTAAATTGTTTGAATTAAATTTTAAAAAAAGAGAATTAATTGGATACACTGCTGAAGATTATGCTACTAAAAAAATTAATGAATATTATATGTATATTTCCATATATGATCATTTTAATTTAAATAATCTATTTTTTAAAAATGAAGAGTTCCAAGAGTTAGAGAATCAAGATATTACTGATTTAGTAAGAACTTATAATAAGATTATATCGAATTTTGCAGATAATAATTTAAAGAATATTGCTTTATCATCATATTTCTTGGCATTATTTAATGTATCTAATGATAGTTTATATAATTTATATGGTAAACCTATAGTTCATTTAAGTTTCTATCAAATTGAGACTTTTACATATGCTAGATATTTTAAGAATTTAATATCTTCGGCCAAGCATCAACCTCCAAACGAATACTACGAAGATCCAGAAAAACTTGTCGAATGGATAGAATCTTCTAAAAATGCAGAAGAAATGATGCAAAAGAGTAATATAGAAAAGAATACAGAAGGTGCAATTGGTACTTCTATTATTGGAGCATCAAAAGAAGACCTTCAAAAAGCTGGAATAAAAAATGAAAGTGGCATTAGTTTAATGGCCGAAGCTGCTAAAAAGGGTGGAAAGCTTAGTATGCAAGATATGCTTAAATTGCATGGTATTTAACTTAATATTATTAAAAATATAATAATTTTCGTGTAATATTATTATAGGAAAAGGAGTAAGGAATGGCTAGAACGGCAGCTAATATACCCGTTGGTGCAGATACAAGGCCTCTTGAAAGAGATATTCAATCGGCTTTAAATAAAGAATTTAAATTAAAAGGTTTAAATGAAAAAGCCTTTACTCAACCTCTTGGACGTATTACTGGTGCAGCTAATGAATTTCAAAAATCACTAGATGCTTCAAATGCTCGTGTTATTGCATTCGGTGCTAGTGCTGGAGCAATATTTACAGTTCAAAAAGCTTTTGGTGATTTAATCAAAAGCACAATAGAAGTAGAAAAATCATTAACAGATATTAATGTTATATTAAATGCCAGTAGCGCTACATTGGTGAAATTTGGATCTGATCTTTTTGATGTTGCAAAAAGTACTGGACAAAGTTTTGAAATCGCTGCTTCTGCTGCTACTGAATTTGCAAGACAAGGTTTAGGAGTAGAAGAAACTTTAAAAAGAACAAGAGATGCATTAATTCTAACAAGATTAAGTGGTCTTGACATAAATAGTAGTTTAGAAGCTCTTACCGCTACAATTAATTCTTTTAATAAAGAAGCACTCGATTCAACAACTATTATTAATAAATTAGCAAATGTTGACGCAGCATTCGCAGTTAGTTCTGGTGATCTTGCAGAAGCAATCAAAAGAGTTGGTGCTTCAGCTGGAGATGCTGGAGTAAGTTTAGATGAATTACTAGCTATCGTAACTAGCGTTCAGCAAACCACAGCAAGAGGTGGTGCTGTTATTGGTAATTCTCTTAAAACAATTTTTACAAGAATTCAAAGAACAGATACATTAAATGCTTTAGAAGATTTAGGAATTAAAGTAAGAGATGTTGAAGGTAATACATTACCAGCAATTCAAGTTTTAACTAATTTATCTCAAACATTTGATAAATTAAATGATTCTCAAAAAGCAGCTACTGGAGAATTAGTCGGTGGAGTTTTCCAAATCAATATCTTAAAAGCAGCTTTAAAAGATTTAGGTAGTGAATATTCTGTTTATAGTAATGCATTAAATACTTCTAAAAATGCCACAGATCAAGCTATAACTCGAAATGAAGCTTTAAATCAAACGTTATCAGCTTTAGTAAATCAAACTCTTGTTAATTTCCAACAACTAGGAGCTACAATTGGAAAAGGGGCTTTTCAACCAGCAATAGAAAATGTACTTGGTTTAATAAATTCTGGACTACAAGGCATCAATAATGCTGATACAGAAAGTGCTGGAAGTAAGATTGGACAAGGTATATTAAAAGGAATATCAACATTTATTTCTGGTCCAGGTTTAGCTTTAGCTACAGCAGTTATTGGAAAATTATTTCTTGATTTAGGAAAATTTGCTGCGACATCAACACAAGCTCTTTTAGGACTAGGTAAACAATCTGCAGAAAGAGCACAATTAGAAACTAGAATAAGTACAATTTTAGCCCAAGAACCACAACTTTTAGCAGCAATAGCGAGCAAACAAGTTAGCGTTTTATCTATTGAAGAAAAAATATTAGGAATTTTACAAGCACAAATTGCAGCAAGAGAACAAGCTGCAGCTGTTGCAAGTACAGTAACTACTGGTTTAATTGGAAAAGGTATTGGAGTTAAAGGTGGGCAAATTACTAAAACTAAAAGTGGTGGATTTATACCAAATTTTGCAAATGCAGCATTATCAGAAGTATATGGAGCTTTATCTGGAGGTTATGTTCCAGGCCAAATTAAAAAAACAAATATAGCTGGTGCAGGATCAGTAGTATACAATAATGCAGAAACAGTTAAAAGATTTCCTGGAATGTCCCAACCAGCTATTATGCCTCCACAAGGAAGTCGTGCTGGTAAAAATTATCAAAATCAATTTCAATCTCAATTAGGATTTAATCCATATGCAAGTTTTGGTTTTATTCCAAATTTTGCTAAAGGCGTAGTCAGTCCATTTGTTCAAAGTGCATTAGATTCAGCATTAGCAAGTGGAGATTTAAGAACATTAGCAAGATTAGAAGGAAATGCTGCAACTGCTAGTAAATTAACAGCAGCAGATAAACTTGCAATTCAAGAAACAAGAGCTTCAATAAGTGCTTCAAGAGGAACAAAAGCAGAAAAAACAATTGTACCTTATAATGCAACTAAATTAGGATTAGTTGGAGTACAAGGAGCTACTGGACCATTAAATGCTACTTCTTCATTTGCTACTCTTGGATTTCCAAATGATCCTAGATATGTAAGATTTGAAGGAATACAAGCTAGAACTATAGATGATTTAAGAAATTCAGAACTTAGAAATTCAAAAGATTTCTCTACAGAAATAAATACTTTATTTTCTAAACCACTTACAGATTTAGCTAGTAAGATTTTTGGCCCAGTTAATCCAGATCCAAAATTTTTAAATTTATTACAAGCCCAAGGAAGAGGTGCAGTAAATCTATTTCCTCCAGGAGCCGAGGGATCTATATTTGAAGCTGCAGTAAATTTAGGAACAAAAAAAGGAGTAGGAGCATTAGCTAAAGCATTTGATCAAGACACAGCACAAAAATATTTTGACTTTGAAGAAACTGGTTCTCCATCGCAAGCTTTCAATAAAAACTTTGGTTTCTCACCATATGTTATGAAAGCAGATGCAAAAAGAACTGTTGGGGCAGATCAAGCTAGAGATATTATAGCTAAAGCATATAATTCTAATCTCGCAGGATTGCCTCAACCATTAAAAGCAGCATTAGGATTTATTCCAAATTATTCAGCTTTATCTAAAGCTATTGGTAGAGAAACTAAAAGTGGTACACCATTATCTAATGTTAGAATAGGTAGCAATTCATCATTAGTTTCTAGCTTAAATCCAATGGGATTAGGAGTTTATAATACAAAAGATGAACCAAGAGGTTTAGGTCAAGGAATAGGAAGATATAAATCTATAAATGCAGCCAGAGGCGCTGGAGCATCTGGAGGATTTATTCCTAACTACGCTAATCCCTCTCCAATTGCAATACAAAGAGAGATGCAAGTAAATGCTCAAATGCAAGCAGAAGTTACATCTAGGATAAAAGAAAAAAAAAAGCTTTAGATAGACTTACTCAAACAACAGAAAAAACAAAATTATCAGTTGATAAATTTGGAAATGCTGCTCTTGGTTTATCAATTGGTATTCCTATAATTTTACAAACAATAGGAGAATTTAATAGAGATAATCCTAAATTCCAAAATATTGCTGATTCAATAAGTAGTGCCATAAGTACAACTTTAACTGGAGCATTTGTTGGAGCACAAATAGGAGAAGGTGGAGGGATTTATGGTGCTGCAGGAGGAGCTGCAGTTGGAGCTGGAATTGGTCTTTATAAATATTTTCAAGGATTAAAAGAAATAGACGTACAAACTTACACAAAAGAATTACAAAGATTACAAGATGAATATAATAACAATGCCGCAGGTTTACAAAAAATTATTCCATTGACTCAAGAATATCAAAGAATACAAAATTCAGATGCATCGCCAGATGTCAAACAAGCGAATTTAGATTTAATACAAAATCAATTAGCAGAAGCATTGGCTCCTGTTGGACAATTAACCGCAGATAAAATATTCGCTGCAATTAAAAATGAAAATTTTGATGAAGTTGGTCAAATTATTGCTAAATCTTTAGCAGAGGGTGCAGCTGCGTCATCTAATGAAGCATTAAAAGTATTTTTTGCACAAATTAAAGACACAGAAATTACTGATAAAAAGAAAGCTGGAGCTATTGCACAAGCTGCTACTGGATTAGTTAGTCCTACTGGTGGAAACTATATAAATGAATTATTAAAACAACAAGGTGGAAAAGAAGTTGTTGGAAATGTAATTAGTAATTTAGAAAAACTTCAAAAACAAAGAAATGATTTACTTCAAAATCAACAACAAGCAATAGATAATATTGCAGGTCAAGTTCCAGAATTAAAAGCTAGTTTGGCTCAAAAACCACCAACTGGAACATTACAAGATCTTCAAGAAAGATTAAGTACAATAGTAGCTGGTGCTTCAGATGAAATTAAAGCTGATCCACTTGCATTTTTTGGTATTGGAAAAGGTGATTCTGAAAAATTATCAAAACTCCAAAGAGAATTAAATACTAATTTATCTGATATATTAAATGCAGTTGCACCAATATATCAATCTAGTGAAGAAGCAAGAGCAGAATTTGCTCAATTTGTAGAATTATCTAAAGATACTAATTTAAGTGAAGAAGCTGCCAATGAAGTAATAAATAAAATAATTAAAAGATTAAAAGACGCTGGAGCAAATGTACAAAAAATTGGAGATATTGTTAAGAATAAAGGCATTCAAAATGCTGATGATTTTGTAAGAGCTTTTAAAAATAATACATTAACCCTAGAAACAGCTAGAAAATATTTCGAAGAGACATTCAATAAAACAGAATTCCAAGCACTAGAAATACTAGGAAGAGAATATGATGCCTTAGCAAGAACAGTAGGAAAAGAAATTTTAAATCGTGAAAGTCGCGACAGAATAATGAATACTGTTACAGAACAAGAAAGAATTCTTAAGAAAAAATTAGATGATAGAATTATTACTGAAGATCAATATAGAATAGGCCTTGATGGTTTAGTTAAGGATCAAGTTAATCTTGAGAAAAGAATGAAAGGATTAATATTCTCTGATCAATTCCAAACAGGAAGACAAACTGGAAGAGAAGCTAAAATACTAAGTGGTCAATTTAAATCAACAGATATAGCTCAAGCATTTTTTGATACTTTTGATTATTCTAAAGAAACATTATTTAGGGATGTTGAATTAGGTGCAATTGATAGCGCTAAAACAATTAAATCAGAGTTTAATAATGCCTTCCAAAGTATCATTGATGGAACAGCTAATGTTGGTGACGCATTCCAAACTATGGCTTCTAACATAGCGAAAAGAATACAACAAGTTGCACTCGAACTTGGGACAAATGTTTTCTTTAATAGTATATTTGGTTCAATGGGTGGATTACCTGATATATTTAAATCTGTAACTGGTGGTGGAGGAAAAGGATTATTTGGTTTTTCAAGAGGTGGAATGGTTAGAGGGTATGCATCTGGAGGAACAGTAGTTGGTGGTTCTGGAAATAAAGATGATGTTCCAGCTATGCTAAGTGGTGGTGAATATGTAATTAGAAAAAGTGCAGTTAATAAATATGGAACTGGAATGCTCGGAATGTTAAATGGTGGAAGAGTAAAAAGATTTGCTGATGGAGGAGGAGCATTTTATAATTTAGCAAATACATATGCTTATAATGATCCTAATTATCCTACTGGAGGTGGAATGCAAGTTGATCCAAGGTTAAGTTTAATGGCGCTCTTAGATCCTAATAATCCACAAAATGCATTAAGAGATAAATACGAACAAAATCTAGCAAATTATTTAAATTATGTACAAGGAGTAGCAGATCAAAACGCACAAGAATCAGCAAGAATTTCTCAACTAAATAAAGAAATACGAGATCAATATAATAGTTCAAAAGAACAATCATTTTATGGTAGTTTAGCAGCATTTGGTATGACTGTTGCTGGTGGAGCGATTGCTTCTCAAGGTGGACTTGGTAAAATTTTAGGTTTTAATAGTTCTGTTGGTTCTAGTGCTGCTAGCAGTTTTAAGGGAAGTAGTATTGGAGGATCTAGTGGTTTTGGAATGAGTTATGGGGTTGGTTCTAATGGAAAAGCTGTTATAGGAAAAAGACTTGGAGGAGAAATTAAACGATTTGCTTCTGGTGGGAATTCTGGAAAAGATGATATTCCAGCATTATTAATGGGCGGAGAATATGTTATTAAAAAAGATGCAGTTAATACATATGGTAAAAAATTCTTTGATGATTTAAATTCTGGAAGAGTAAGTAAATTTGCGGCTGGTGGAATGGTTGGCACAGATTTTGGAAACGCAGGATCTTCATTTGGCCCTACAAATGAAAATAACATTAATATAACTGTAAATGTTTCAAATCAAGGAACAACTCAAGAAACAGCAACTCAAACAAATAATGCTCAAGCAAATGACGAAGACATCAAAAGAAAAAGAGAGCTTGGTGACTTAATCAAAAATCAAGTTATTAAAACTATCACAGATCAACAAAGACCTGGCGGATTATTAAGTAGCGCAAAATACAAACTAAGCGGTTAATTTAATCTAGAACATTTAAAAGATATTAAATCTTTATCTAATATAATTTGATTCTTTTGTAGTTCTGGATTGTTATTTAAAAAGTAATTGATCTTATTTATGCTATATGTATATTTGAATACTAAACAAAGTTCACCATCTTGATTAATGAATTTTTTAATGAATTTTAGATTTGAATTATATGCTTCAACAAATATATCTTCTTGGTCGCTATTTATATTAAATTGAACTAATATTGATATTTCATCAATAAATTCAGTAACTTCTAATATTTCTACTGATTTTATATTAGATTGCTGTAAATAAGCAAAGTCTTCATTAACATCCTTATAAAGGCTAGAATTTAATTCATATACCCCTAATAAACCTTCTTGTACATAATTGGAGGATAAAGCCTCATTTTGGTCAACTTCGACATCAGGAATCAAACATATTGTATTTTTACCAGCATTATTAGCTAGTGGAAAGTAGTTTTTATAGTCAATAAGGGCTATATTTTGATAATTATTAGGATATTTTATTGCTTCAAAGCTTTCTGGAGTAAATAAATACATAAAGCCTTGATAGAAAACCTCTATATTTGATTTATTTAGATTATTAAATATTGATATTTGATCATTAAAAGAATCTAATACAAAAGAATTACAAAGATCTTGATCATATCTTGAGGTTAGAAAGCTATAAATATCAGATTGAAGTTTATTTAAAGGTATTATCTTTACATTAATATTAAATAAATCTTGAATAATATAGGACTCAGAGAATGGTACTGTTAATAAAATGCTATCATCAGCATTATCCAACCATTTTGATTTTATATCTTCAACAAATAAATTTTTAAGTTTAACACTAGAATTAGGCGCATCAGTTATAATTAAGAATGAATAAACTTTTTCTGCTACAGCTTTATCTAGAAGTAACTTAATACTCATATTGTCATTACTTCTATAAACTTTTTTGAATAGATTATTTAAATCAGTTAAACTTGCATATTCAATATCAACTTCAAAGTTGTCTTTTTGTTTATTATTAAATTCAATTTTAAAATTTAAATTTTTATAAAAACTTAATTTATTATTATTCTTAATAAACTTTAATAGATTATTCTCAAATAAATATTCAAAGTAATTTTCTACTAAAGTAAAATTTTCTATATTTTGTAATTTATTTTTAACAACTGAATATGGACGCTCACGAGTACCTTTTCCACCAACAATCGAGCTTTTTATTTTTAAATTATCTAAGATTTTTTCATTTTTAACATTTAAAAAAGTCTGTAATAAATTACCATCTATATCTTTAACATAAATATTGTAAGATGGAAATTCTGTTTCAATTTTAATTTCAGATGGAAGATCTCTATGAGTTTTCCAATTTATAATAAGATCTTTTTGATTTGTTATGTTTTTCATATTACATTAATTCCAGAAGCTAATACTTTATCAACAGATGCTTGTCCAGTTAATCTGATCCATCCTGTAGCTGGTGGAATTGATCTTTCATTTAAACTATTCATAGAAAATGCTCTAAAGAAAAATGTTCCAGTTGTGAGTGGTGTGAAGAATGGAGGATATATATTATTTGTGTAATCAAATCCTGTTCTTAAGTTAGTAGAGAGTACATCTAAAAGATATTGTTCATCTGTTGATGATGTTGGGAAATTATTTCCAGTTATTTCATATACTCTATATTGAGTAACATCTGTAGCGTTATTTGGAGGTCTAATATTATAAACAATACTATTAATTCCACCTTGATAGCTAGTATATGGAACATTAAATCCATTTTTATAATTATTAGCAGAATCTCTAAATAAAATACTAAGTTGTAAGTTTGGTGTTTGTGGTAAAGCTGGTCTTATTGGAACATTGATCAATGTGGCTGAGGCATCAATGTCAGAATATTTTTCTGGAACATATTGTAAAGCATTTACTATAAATCCAGCTTTATCTTGTCCTTCTTCTGCAACTGATATAACTCTATATGATTTTGGCTCATTCAAATATCCTTCTAAATAATATCCTGGATATACTGTGTTTGAAAGATTATTAATTTGTGATTTATTGTACAATCCACTAAATCCAGTAGCATTTATGTCCATAATCCATACTGTATTATTTGGTAAATTATAATTAACATCATTAAGTCCAGAAGGTAAATTAATTTTAATATAATTCGAAAAATTACCACTTCCACTTGTTGTATAAAGTTGAGGGTTATTAATTGATATGGATTGTAATTGACTTCTTCTGAAAAAGCTACTATTCAATCCAGTTACTCCACTTGTTGTTACTCCAAATCCAGTAGCATATAAATCGCCAAGATATGTTCCAAGACTAAGATTATATGTTGGAGTTAAGAAGTTTAAATTAAATTGATTATTAACTCCAGTTATTGAATTTAAATTTTCTGGAGTATAAAGGATATCAAGAGTTGCGCTTCCAGTAGTAAGTTCTAATGTTCTTCCTGCATAATTATTTATTTTTCTATTTTGATCATAAACTTGAATTATGTCTCCTGGGCTTAAGAAATTACCTTCTAAACCAGCTTTAAAAGTTACTGTTTCGGTTTCTTGATTTTCTGTTATTAGAAACCACTTTCCTAGTCTTCTGGCTTGATTTCTAGAAGTACAACCAAATGCGCTTACAGCTATTTCTCTTACTCCATATCTAATTAAACCTTCTTTATCTTCTACATATTCAATTGCTGGTTTATAATTATCATTTTCATCATTATATCTAACAGTCGCAACAGTTCTTCTTACTTTTTTTGAACTGTCTGAATATGTAAAATCTCCATCAACAACATTACTATTATTAAACAAGTAAATTGGATCTTTAGGTTTATCTTGATTAATAAAAATTTGACCAGCAGAATAATAAATTATACCTCTAAATATTGAAGCCATATCATTTAGAACTTTATAAGCTTCATCTTTTGATGCAATCATTACATTGCAAGTGAATCTTGGTTCTAATCCACCATTACCATCTGAAACTAATGTATCGCAGTATTGAGAAATCTCGTATAATGTCCATTTATCAACTAAAAATGTATTTATATATTTTCCTAATCCAAATCTATTATTTGTTAGTAGATCATAAAAACACCAAGCTGGATTATCTGACCACGCTACTTTGAATTGACCATTCCAAGGACCACTATAAGTTCTTGAAATTGGATCATAGTTATAAGGGACTTTAATTTTTAAAAGTTGCATTTTATATGTTCTAGTAGGAATAGAACTAAAATATCTAGCATCAAATTGAGTATAAACAAGAGCCGCATCTGGATAAACAAATCTATCTGAATAAACTTCAGTTATTGAATTTATAAATGTTTTATTTTGAAGAGTCGATCCAATTGGTTCTGCAGATGTTTTTAAAATATCTATTACCCAACCAATTTGATCTTGAAATAATGGAAAATTAGGTTTATTTTCTGCATATGGTCTTAAATTTATTTCATATGTAAAAATAGATGGTGCTGTTATTTTTCCTTTCACTTGTATTTCGTCTCTTGAATAATATTCGCTTATATATGGCGCATATTTCGATGTATCTAATCTAACGACTGATCCATCTTTAAATAATCTATAAATTACAAATCTAAAATTTGATGTTTGTTTTAAAACATCTCCAACATTTGCAGCATTTCCACTTATAACAGATTCAAATAATCCATCAACTTGAATATTTACTTTTAGAGAAGATACGTCAGTATTGTATATATAATATGTTTTTGGATAAGTTAAAAACTCTGTTGAACTTTTTTGAAAACCTCCATAAAGTCTATCACCATATGTATTTGTAACAGATGTTTGTAATGGAATATTATTTTGATCCACTTGCCTACCAAAATAATCATATCTATTTTCATAAAGATTAAGATATGGATTATATATTGTATGATCATTTGTTTTATTTCCAAATGTATATTTATAATTTACATATTGAAAATTAAAAAATCCTTGTAAATCAGAAATTGGAGTATCATTCCAAAAAATAGATCTTGCTTCTGCTGTAGATCTAGATGAATCAAATGGTTGAAATGTGACACTTGTATATCCTACATCTCCAGTTGTTTTTCCAGATAAATTTGGAATGTATATTCCAGTAACAAATCCCTGAATTGGTCCTTCACATACTAAGTCTAAAATTCCGATTGTATTTACAGTATTAAAAGCTCTATCATTATTTGAAGATGCATTATTATTTACGCCAAAAATTCCTCTTAAATTTGGTGTTCCAACTGGTGGTCTTTGACCAATTCCATCAAAATTAAATACTAATGGTCCATATCTATCTCCAGTTAATGTTAATATTGGATTATAATAAGAAGCAAATCCACTTGGTCCATAACTATAAGCATAATCAATTGCATTTAAAATTGGTTGTAATACTGCATTTTCTGCAGAAGAACCACTAAAACCAATTAAATAAAGACTTGAGCTTAAGTCTTGAGCTGTGCTTTGTGGAAAATTAAAACCACAATAATTTACTCCTATATTTCCTGGAAAGGCAATATATTCAAATCCTTCAGTAAATTTATTTGGTTGACCAGGCATAAATTAATTATTAGGCTCCAAGAATACTGGAGTTTGAGAAATCAAATTACCTTGACTATTGAAAACATAACTAGTAGTACCAGTTAATACATTTTGTAGTGTTAGTGGATCAGTACTTCTTAAATATCCCCTATAAACTATATCATAGTTTCCAAAAACATTATTGCCACCAACTATCAATGTTCCATATCCAACTGGTACTGGTCCACCTTCTCCAACTGTATTAACTGGTCCATTAAATAAATATGAAGTTGGTCCACCAATATCTCCTTCAATTGGGTCAGTTTGTTGAGCTACAAATGGTACAGATGGTGGTGGTTTAGAAAGTAAAGTAGCTACACCAGCAGCAATCAATCCTATTCCACCTACAATTAAAGCTGTTCCTAATATTGGACCAAGTCCAGGTATAGCAAAAGCAAAAACGCCAATAACAATCGAAATTGCTCCAACAGCAAATTGTACGATAGTTTTTCCAGCATCACCAGCGCCAATAATCACTGGAACAACATCTATACTTTCTAATTTTTCTTTATTAAATTCAACAAAAATTTCTGATTCTAAAATTGTTTCTGGTTTTTCAATTGTTGGCTTTTCTCTATAAGAAATAGGATTTTTATTTACATATATAATATATTCAAATTCTTCACTATTATCAAGAAGCCATTTTTTAATTTTTTTACTATTTGCTTCTATAGCTCTAAACGCTTCTGCTACACTTGAGATTTCAAATTCCCAAGATTCTCCTATCGCTTGACCTAAAGCGCCATGTAAATTAACCTTAGTCATTTTCCTTGCTCCTAAAGGCATAAGATGTACGCCTCTTATAAAAATTACAATAATTATCAATTTTTGAGAAACCAAATAAAGGTTGATGCAAGATTTTATTGTCTCCTAGATATATAGCAAAATGTTTAGCTTTATTAAAGCTAAAAGTATCCATTAAAAGAATGTCGTGAGTTTTAATATCATTAATTGAAATTTGTATAAAACCATTATCTTTATAAAATTTTAATACTTCATTTTCTATATTCATATTTTCAAGAGTTTGAGAGTAAAAACTTTTATCATATTTAAATTCTATTTTCTTTTCTTTTTTATAAAAATCCTCTACCAAGCTAAAACAATCATACTTACCCAATTCAAAATATCTTCCAATATATGTATTATTTTTTTTATTAAATGGTTCGTATACTTTAAATGCATCATCTTTAATAAAGTACAGAATTAGATCACAGCTCATTGCTTCTGCGCAGATTTTATCTTGTTCGCTAAATTCTTCAAAATCATTAGTATGACTATGATATATAGCAATTATGTTATATCTTGATTTTATATTTAAAAAATCTATTCCAGAAATTTCGAAGTTTATTTGTTTATTTTTTGCTATATTAGTAGTAGGTATGCATTTAAATTCATTGTTTTCTTCTACAATAAAACCACAAGTTTCATTTGGTGAATCTTCCAAACTCTTTTTCTTAATAAATTTTTTAATTTTATTATCTATCATATTAGACATTTGGTTGATTAGTTCCAGGAAATCCACCAAAAGGAAGAAATCCATTTAAATAGTTGCCATTTGCATCTTTTGGAATTCCATGAGATTGTGAGTCATATGGATTTTCTGCTCCTGGCCTTCTTGGAAAACCTGCTCCAGTATAATAATTTCCAGAAAATTCTGCACTAAATTGATAAGGTTGAGTTCCATATATATTATCTCCAGCAGTTAATATAAATTTAAAAGTATTTAAATCCCATCCACCTCTATTTGTAGGCCAAAGAACTGGTCTAAATGCTGGATTTTTTAACCATCTAAGTCTACAAGATGAAAGATTTTTTGCGCAACTATCTGCTGCCCAAAAATTATTATTAGGAGGAGAATTAAATGGATTAGATAAATGATTATTTGTGCAAACAAAATAATATTTCAAACCATTTTTTTCAAAGAAAACAAAATCTCCAGATTGATAATTTCCATTCAATTGCCAAGATCCAGAATTACCTAATACTCCAGTTAATCTATTGATTGCGGTATTTTCAGCTGTGCCAGGAACTCCAGTAGCAAATATTCCACCAACAAACAATTGATCATTTTCCGTTGCAACTGGAGGAGCAGTTTGTAAAAGACTAACATTAACTTCTGGATTTAAAGTATAAGCATATACTCCACTGTGTAAATATGTTTTTCTTGAATTATATTCATAACAACATCCTTCTCCTCTATATTGCCATGGACATTTTAAAGCTAAAATAGTTCTTCCTGGTAATTCTAAATTTTCCACATCTAAAATAGAAGCTAATGTATATTGAACTATACTTTTGTTTTCTAAATTTTTTCTATCAACATAATAAATATCTCTTGGTAATTCTATTTCATAAATCCCAGTTTGAGTTGTAAATGGATTATATCCTTCAACAAAATTTGCGCCATCTAAATATTTTAAAAAAGTTTTAATTCTTGTGAATTTTGCTCCTACGATATCACCAAGTGATTGCATTTGCATTCTTATATATCTATAGAATGAATTAGTAGATTGATCTGGTGAATAATTATTAATTGTTATCTTTGGTGTTGGTAATGCTCCTGCGTTTGTATATTCAAATCCTTCTGTTTGAATTGGAAATGGAAAATAATAGTTATTGCGCCATTTTAACAATCCATCAGAATTATTTACTACATTAAATAAATTAAAATCATTATATATTCTTAATATTCCATTATTCATTGGCTGATTAGTGCCAAAATTGTAATTAGCGCTTTGAGGAGTAATTTCAGTTAAATCAAGCTCAAAAAGGTCTATTCTTGTAGAGGCTTCTAGTGAACTTAATTCTGTGTTAAGATCCCTGTATCCACTTAAAATTTGATTATATACTTCAATTGACGTAGGCATATATAATATTAAACTGGAACTTCACGGAATGTTGTTTTTATTGAATAGTTGTTATATGAATTATAGTTCTGGGTCCAATTTTCACAAATAAATCTTGTATTAATTTGACTAGTGCTTTTGCTATAAGTAGTTGGAACATTATATATAAAAGATTGATATCCTTTTCTTTGAGCTAAGAAATGTAATATAGATACTGCTTCAATTTCAGTTTTATTTTCAAATTGCAATTCCATATTTAATAAATTAGAATTAATTCCATCTGGTATTCTTTGTTGATATCCATTACCAAATTGAACTTTTACAACTCTTGGTTCAGAGTTAACTGCACTATTATATGAAGGCTTCCAAAAGAAATTAGGTAATGTTAAAGCATTAATTGCTATATATCCATCCCAAGCAGTTTGTAACGTAGTTGATGGAGTATTTCCTACGTTATTATCTCTTAATGAGTAATAATATTTACTATTATAGGATACAATAGCATACTTATTGTATGTTGTCCCTACTAACCAAGTTGGTACTGTGTCATTTATACTTGCCATAAACCTTTTACCTTCTTAATATTTACACTTAAAAAGGGTGTAATTATAGGTAATGTTTAAAGTTTCAAACATAGATAATCAAGCCATTTATATCAATGATAAGTTCTTATCTGGAGTACAAAGTTTAAGTTTAAACTATGAAACTAATATAACTCCTCAAATAAATATCTCTGATACTGGTTTAAATTATAATATAACTAAACCAATAGTCGCAGAAATGTCGCTAGATTATTATTTATCGGATAATGATATTTTTATAAATTATACTGGAAATTCATTTTTTAGTGGTAAAATTGAGTATGCTGATAAATATCTAACATTCACAAGTGGATTTATATCAAATTATTCTTTAGAATATACCATAGATCAGCCAGTTTTAGCTAGCGTTAATGCTACTTTATATGGATATAATTCTAACTCAACTGGTTATAAAGTAAATGTAACTAAAAATATAAATTTTCAGCCAACGAATTACTATGCTGATATAAATTATAATTTAGTAGATTCAAATAGATTAGAAAAATTTTCAATCAATATTACAACTGATCGATTACCAAATTATGAAATAGGCAAATTTTTACCAGAATATGTATCAGTAAAGTATCCAATTAAAATTGATACTTCATTTATTTTTTCAATAAGTGAGTATATGCCATATAATCCAACAGATTTATTTAATAATTTAATAACTGAAAATGCAAAAATAAATTTTAAAAATTATTATACTTCTGAAAATATTTTATCATTTAATTTAGCTAATTTAATAAAAAATAATGAAAATTTAAATTTTGATGTTAATTCTGATGGTAAATTAAAAATTAATTTATCAACTTATATATTAAGTGGAGGATAAATATGGGACAAATTATAGATACAAAACAAGGAACTAGAGGTTGTGCTTTTAATAATAGATTTAATTTTGAAACTATAGGATCTTCTTCTACTGCACAACTTATTGGAATTGGACAGTTTCTTCCAAATTGTGATGCAATAATTTATAGTTCATCAAATGAAACTATGAATTTTTCATATTCAGCTGGAGATAATATTATAAATTTATCAAATAATGAAAATGATACATATAATGGTCAATTATCAATCGTATATACAGTAGATAAATTTGGAGTTATTATAAATTCAACTAAAAATTATATATCTTATAATTCTTCTGCTTCTTACCAAGATACATTCACATCGTATAGTTATCCAAGAAGTTTTTTTTGTATTAAAAATCCTAAAATATCTAGTTGTGAACCTGAACCAGAGACAAATTGTCAATATGGTGGTAAATGCGGAATTGACCCAACCGAATGCGAAATTAACCCAGGAGCTTATGCATGTTCTCAAGATCCAAATGACTTTTTAAGCTGCACACAACATACAAGAAATGATGAACAGAGTAGTTTCATCTCTGGTGGAGGTCCAAAACATAATTTATGGGCTAGGTCAAATTGTAATTATAGTTTTATTAATAAATTGTCAGAAAAAAAGGATTGGAGTTTCTTTTTTGGGTTAGCAAAACAAAGTTCTAATATTAAACTTAATTTATTAGATAAGAATCAATCACAAAATTGTGCTGGAGATAAATGTGAAGGAGATGCAGAAGGTTGTTGGGTTACATGGTATGGAACAACTGTTCTTGATACTGGTGAAGGAGCAGGATCAACTAGTGCAACTAGTCAAAGATGGAAAACTAGAGTTAGAAAAGTAGACCTTAATGACGAAGAGTTACAGAAGTACACTATCACAGTCGAGAGTAAATACTATCTACAAATTCCAGTTGAAGGCAGCGATCCAATACGAATCCTCGTAGATAGCGGAACTGATACTTTCTCT